>OKRU01002154.1_pt1 | contig 18160 bp, 18 predicted proteins | sample 1601131 | NCBI WGS metagenome assembly OKRU01 (sample SAMEA3541558, study PRJEB24748) | human gut metagenome | biome: human gut; feature: human-associated habitat; material: faeces | place: China | collected 2012
CAAATATCTTCGTGATAATATTGATAAAGCTAAGTTGGGAGATCCGTCTGGATTTGCAGAGTGTATTCAGGCAAATTATGCCGATTAAAAAATGGCACAAAAGTCGATTGTCGAAAGCCTGTAATCGTGCTACACGCTGTCTATTAGGGGAGAAAGAAAATCTCTCCTGAAAGCCAAGCCATTCGCCTACGCCAGAATATTTCGCCTAAAAATAGAATATAATTAGGTTTATATGGCCCTAACTGTCTTGCATTTCTCCTAAAGATGTGCTATAATTAGGCGAACGAAAAGGAGGCGTAGGCGAATGCGGCAATTTGATTACAGCAAACTGAAAGCAATTGCATGGGACAGCGAGGTACTTTCTCTGGTAGCTCAGATCCACGAGTGCAAGGGACGGCAGGAAATGTATCTGGCGCAGAAACCTGCGGCTTTGGATCGGCTGGTGGAGATTGCCAAGGTGCAGAGTACCGAGGCTTCCAACAAGATCGAGGGTATTGTTACCACCAATACCCGAATCAAGCAGCTGTGCGAGGAAAAAACCACGCCCCGGAACCGGGACGAGGAAGAGATCAGCGGCTACCGGGATGTGCTGAACACAATCCACGAGAGCTATGAATACATCCCTCTGACAGCAAATTATATCTTACAGCTCCATGGGATGCTCTATCATTACTCCGGCCGTGGCATCGGCGGGCGATTCAAGAATGTCCAGAACTATATCAGCGAAACCCATGCTGACGGCACAACCTTTGTCCGATTTACACCGCTGGAGCCCTACGAAACGCCGGATGCTGTTGCAGCCATCTGTGAAAGCTACAACAAGGCCATTGACGATGGTATCATCGATCCCCTGCTCCTGATTCCCATTTTCATCAATGATTTTCTCTGCATCCATCCCTTCAACGACGGCAACGGCAGAATGAGCCGCCTGCTCACCACATTGCTGCTATACCGCAGCGGTTATGTGGTTGGACGGTATGTGAGTCTGGAAGCTAAAATTGAGCGAAACAAGAATGTGTACTACGATGTTCTGCACATCGCCTCTACCAAGTGGCACGAAGGTGAGAACGACCCAGTTCCGTTTATCAAGTATATTCTGGGTACCATTCTCTCCGCCTACCGTGACTTTGAGGACCGGGTGCAGCTGGTGGATGAGAAGCTACCCGCCGTGGACCTTGTCCGTCGAGCTGTTCAGAAGAAGGTCGGCAAGTTTACCAAGAGCGAAATCATGGAGCTGTGTCCCTCCATCAAGAAGGCCTCGGTTGAGAACTCCCTGAAGAAGCTGGTAGAAAACGGAGAAATCACCCGACATAGCAGCGGCAAAAACACCTTCTACACTCGGAACAATTAAGCATAGCCGTGGCAACGTTTTGGCAACAAAAAATCAGATAGCCTCTACTATCTGAATAATGAAAATAATGCCAATACCCTGAACTAAATCCCATAAGCAAATCTGTTTAGAAAACTTTTGGCAGGAGCGAGTGGGAATGAGATAATCCAATAATCATAGGGCCTGTTGCAAAATACGCCCATGAAAAAACCACATCGACCATCCCAAAAAGGGCTTGGCTGATGTGGTTTTTTGCGTTAGAATTAAACTATCATGAAAAACTCTGAAACGCAAACTCAGTATACCGCAGTTGCGCGAAATAATCAACTGGTTCTTATACTGAACAGTGAAATTAAATTGCCAGAGGATGCACCCGTCCGAGTGACCAGTGCCCAGCTTGAGGAACTGGATTAATTACCTGGAAGCAGCGGTCAAATGCGTTTTCATAAAGTCAACCAATTACGAAGCACAGAAAACCAAGAAGTTTCGTGACCAAATCGGACGGATCGAGAACATGAAATACGACCGGGATGAGGATTGTTTTATCTGTGCCGAGGGCAGAAAGCTGCGTTGTCACAAGGAATCCACACAGATGCAGGATGGGATTCCGGTCACCCGAGCTTGGTATCGCTGTGAAAGCTGCGAGAATTGTCCACAGAGGGAGCGATGCTGCCGAAAGCAGGACATCAAAGCGCCCAAAGAGGTGATTTGGAAGAAGACATTCTGGGAAAAGCGGGAAGATTCCTTGCGGAATATTACAAGCGACCGGGGAATTATGCTGAGAATGAACCGTTCTATCCAGGTAGAAGGGGCATTTGGGCTGCTAAAGAACGATTTTAGCTTCCGTAGATTCATGACAACCGGCAAACGGAATATCCGCATCGAGCTATTCTTCCTGGCACTGGGCTTTAACCTCAAGAAACGGTGGATGAAGCAGCAAAAAAGCAGGCTGGAAACCCATTATTCTGAGAAAAAAGCTTCGTAGCCGTAGAATATAAAAAAGTTATCCACAGGAAGACCGGGAAATATGCCCCGGTCAGCTTTGCTGCGCCCTAAAACAGAAATTTTGGACGTAACGAACAATCTTTGCCTCGAGTTGAAATGCTCAAAGCGCAAAAATAGGGCTGCTGCAAAAATTAATTTTGCAACAGCCCCATTCTCTATTCTGGAAAACGCCTCGCCCCATGTCTAATACAGGGTCTCCTCATTTTCCACAAACAGTTTGTCGTTCACCGCGAACAGGTCCATCCCATTTGCAATTCCGTAGAGGATGATGGCGTCCCGCCTGTTCTTGGGGTAGAGCCGGGCGTGGCCGCACTGCTTCAAAAGCTCCTGGCTCTCCTCCAATGTGGCGCCAAGGCCAAAGCACAGGCACAGCAATCGGCTGCGGGAGGGATTGCGCCGCCCCGAGAAGACCTGGTGCAGATAGACCTCACTCATCCCGGACAGGCGGGCCAGCACCGCTTTGGACATCTTCCGCTTCTTCATAAGCTTTTCCAGCAGCTCACACACACTCTCCCGCGTGAAGTTATCCTGATTTTCGGATAGAAACTGGTCCAGAGTGGGAGCTTCCATCAGCTCCTGCTGCAGATTATCCGTGTTTTTCATATTTGGCCGCCCCTGCTCTCGTTTTTTCTTCATTATATCGCCTTTCAAGTCAAAATCAATATGCGCGCTGCATAGTATTGTTTTTTTACCTTCTCCCCGCCTTTACAAGTGCACATTTTCCTTGTATAATTACTGTAAATTCTGCAAAGAAAATTCACTATGTGCGCAGCACAGGCGGGAAGGTGAGGGCGATTTATTCCTTTTTGTTATCAAGCATTGAGCAGGACTACGAAACCGTAAGAACACTCAAAAGCAGCGAGCGCGGCTGTGTTTCGCTTCTGCAAAACAGGCAGAACGGGACACGGTTTATTTTTCGCCATTATCGTGGGAACGGGGAGGTCTATCGGAAGCTTCTGGGGATTTCCTGCCCGAATCTGCCGCAGATCATGGAGGCGGCAGAGCAGGACGGCATGGTGGCAGTGCTGGAGGAATACATACAGGGAGATTCCCTGGCCTATCTTCTGGAGGGCGCGCTGTTCTCCCCCGCCGAGGCCCGGAAAATTGCCTTGCAGCTCTGCAGCGCCCTGTGGGTGCTGCACAAATTGGGTGCGGTGCACCGGGACATCAAGCCGGAAAACGTGATCATACGTGGCAGGGAAGCGGTGCTCATCGACTTTGACGCTTCCCGCATTTTCAAAAGCGAGACAAACCGCGACACCCAGATTCTGGGCACCACGGGCTATGCCGCGCCGGAGCAATACGGCATCACCCAGACTGACGAGCGGGCGGATATCTATTCTCTTGGGGTGCTGCTGAACATCATGCTCACGGGAAAGCATCCGTCAAGAGAACTGGCAAGCGGCCGCCTGGGCCGCATTGTGCAGAAATGCACCATGGTGAACCCGGAAAAGCGATACAAAAGTGCGCTTTATCTGATGGAAGCACTTTAAGGAGAGAGCAGAATTGAGTAAGCAATGCAAAAACTGCGGCACAGACCTGCCGGAGGATGCCTCCTTTTGCCCCCGCTGCGCCCAAAGCCAGATCGAGCGGCGAGAGGTAAAGCCCCCGCGTTTATGGCGAAAAAAGGCGCTGATCACGGCCGGATGCGTGCTGGTGCTGGCGGCGGTACTGTGCCCGAGCCTTGCGGTTCGCGGCAGGGAGAAGGACGCTTCCATAAGCAGTGAGCCGCCCGCCAATATCGTTGTCGACGGGGAAGAAATCTCTGCCAAGGATTTTTTGATTGCCCATTTGAGCGCCTATATACAAAGCGACGCATACTTGGCAAGAGCGGCAGAATTTGAAAAAGCATCCGCCCAGCAGGCCCAGCCCTTTGCTGTAACATACGCATTTGAACTGAAATTGGACGGTTGGGGCAAAGAAAATCAGCCGCTGCACTTTTTTATGGTAAAAGCAAACTGCGACAGCTTTGTGGACGACGTATTCTACGATTCCGTCACTATGGCGATCGACTATGATACCGGCGCGGTCTACGACCGATACAGTGTGGATGAAAGCTGGCTGGAAAAGAGTGAAAAAGAGCAGGCCATTTACATCGCTGCGGAAGGCGGATGCTTTCCGGACAATTACTATAGCGGCGAACCGATTTTTGTAGATTCCGAAACCCATATTTCGCTCTCCGACAGCGACATCGCGGAAATCAATCAGGCATTGCGCAAATAACACAACACATTTTGGAGCGGGGCATGAACCCCGCTCCTTTTCCTATTTTTTGAGTTTACATAAATCTGTAAGATAAAAAACATATCAATACTATGCAGCCAGTTAATTGTTTTCGGTTCTTCTTTGATGTATCCTGTTTTTATCACACAGAAAGAAAAAGGAGAGATCACCATGGACGAAACAATTACCAATGCCGCACAGCAGGAGCTGAATGCAGAGCAAACTGCCCCCGCGGAAACGGCCGCACAGGATGCTCCTGTGAAAGAAGTGACCCCGGAAGCAACTTCTGCACCGGCAGGAAATGCCGCTCCCGAGAACACGAATACTGCACAGAAGAAACACAAGGGATTTCGGTTCACAAAGAAAACCGCAATCATCCTGGGCGCTGTGCTCCTCGTAGTCATTATCGCCGCAATCATCCTGACTCCCTCAAAATTCGAGAGGGTTGAGAACAAGTGCATCCAGATTGCCGGACAGGCTGGGGATGGCAAGAATTATTTTACACTGGATACGTATCCGGATTCCTATGAGTACATGGACGAAACTGTGAGAAACCTCCTCCTGCCCGGCGTTCAGGAGCGGACACTGCAGGCAATCAAATACGCAAATGACGAGCTGGGTTTTCCGGGAGTCTACGATCTGATGTTGAAGACGACCGCATTGATGGGCCGCCAGTCTGAAGAAAACAGCAAATACAAGGTAAGCTGGTCTTATCATCCCGATAGCGGACTTGAGGTTATGTATCAAAAGAAGTAACCGAGCGGATTGAATACCGATCAAGGAGCTGTAAGCTTCCCTGATACCGTTTCCCGCTATGTGCATAAACATGAATCCGCTGTAAACGCGGTGCGCATTGTTATGGACGCACAAAATACATGAAACGAGGAAAGAGAACATGAGCGAAAATAGTGTTGAAACTTTATTGAAAAGAGCGTCAATGCTTGAAGAAGAAAAGGACTACACCGAAGCGCTTAACATCTATAATCGCATACTTGAAACAGACCCCGACAACGAAAAAGCGAATGAACGTAGGCGGGCAATCAAGAATAATACTTTAACAATTGTACGCGAACAGTTTCCGCTGCTGGGTGGCGGCACCGGTGTCAGATATTATCTTTCTATAGATGGAGAGAGAATTGATAGCCGTTCTTTCGTAGCAAATATGCCAGCAGAAACCTATACACTTAATGTTACGCTTGGTAAGCACAGATTGGCTGTGTGGGAAGTCGGGATAAATACCCTCGGGGTAAATAACAGCGCTGTTCCTAAAGAGATTTTGATTTATGATTATGAAGTTACCCAAAAAGAACAGACAGTGTATTTGCGTTATACAAAATCTGCGTGTTTGCATTTTACCGAGCTTGCACAGGAGGAAGGACAACAGTCACGCGGTTGTTATGTAGCTACAGCTGTGTACGGCTCCTATGACTGTCCCGAAGTTTGGACGTTACGCCGCTTCCGTGACAATACTCTGGCTGAAACATGGTATGGCCGCGCATTTATTCGTACCTATTACGCAATCAGCCCGACACTTGTAAAATGGTTTGGCAAAACTGCATGGTTTAAGAATATGTGGAAACCTACCCTTGACCGTATGGTTGAGCGGCTAAATGGGGAGGGCGTTGAAAACACGCCATATAATGACCGAGAATGGTAATTGTGGGAGCGGGGCGCGTGTCCCGCTCCTTTTCCTATCCATTTCATTAGGGTATAGCCCTGTGACAATCGAATTCCTTTCAATACTGGCAGAAAGGGCGTGGAGTTTGTCAGTCTGAAAGAAAACATCGACACCACCACCCCACAAGGCCGCTTCATGCTGACCGTGTTCGGCGCGCTGGCAGAATTGGAGCGGGAGAACATTTTGGAGCGGACAGAGAAAATGATTTTCCACCAGGCTTTCCACGATTGGCCGAAAAAAGAGGAGAAGGATTTCTCCCTCTCCTCTCATTGACCTATTTACTCCGCAGGATAAAAGGCATCCTTGCCAAGTCCGCAGGTGGGGCAGACCCAATCTTCTGGGACGTCCTCCCAGGCTGTGCCGGGGGCTACTCCGTTTTCGGGGTCGCCTTCGGCGGGGTCATAGACATAGCCGCAGGGGCACTCGTACTTCATAGAGAGGTCTCCTCTTACTTGAAGTACCGCTCCAGCAGGCCCTTCAGAGCCTTGCCGTGACGGGCCTCGTCCTTGGCCATTTCATGGACGGTGTCGTGGATGGCATCCAGGCCGTTGCGCTTGGCGCAGGCGGCCAGGTCGAACTTGCCCTGGGTAGCGCCGAACTCGCAGTCAACCCGCCATGCCAGGTTCTTCTTGGTGGAGGCGGTCATGTTGGGCTCCAGGGTAGAACCCAGCATCTCGGCGAACTTGGCAGCGTGCTCAGCCTCTTCGTAGGCAGCCTTCTCCCAGTACAGGCCGATCTCGGGATAGCCTTCCCGATGGGCAACGCGGGCCATGCACAGGTACATACCGACCTCGCTGCACTCGCCGGTGAAGTTGGCCTTCAGCTGCTCCAGGATATATGCCTTGTCCTCGGCGGAGATGTCGGGGTTGTTGGCAACGGTCTTCTCGTAGATGCCCAGCTCATGCTCGGCAGCCAGCTTGCCCTCTTCCATGACCTTGAACTTAGAACCGGGGACCTTGCAGACGGGGCAGACGAAGCCCTCGGGCATGGTTTCAGCTTCCAGAACATAACCGCAAACAGGGCAGACAAATTTCTTCATAACAATATCCTCCGTTTAATTTTTATTTGTTGTTTGTTACGCAATGCTTAATTTATTACTTTCGGGGTTTCTTCCGGGGCATTTAAGCACTCCCGGCAGAGTCCCGTGAAAGTCAACTGGGTTTGATCGATGCGGCAGCCGAGAAACCTGGCGTAGCTGCTGTAATCCGGCTGATCTACCTGGGTCACATCCAGCACCGCGCCGCATCCGCTGCAAATGAAATGCACATGGGGCTCGATGTTGCCATCGAAGCGCTCCACGCCGCCCACCGTTGCCACGCTGGCGATGATTCCCTGGCTCTTGAAGAGCGCCAGATTCCGGTAGACCGTTGCCAGGGAGATATCCGGGTGCTCCTGCCGGAGCATCTGGTAGAGCTTCTCGGCGCTGGGGTGGCACGTTGTCCCCCGAAGGCAGGCCAGGATGGCATTCCGTTTGCGAAACTGTTTGGTCGTTTCCAAGCGATGTCCTCCTTCTGTCTTTTATTTGCGAGTGATTATCATTTACGTCATTATAGTAGCACGGTGCGGTCGGTTTGTCAAGAGATTTTTTTGAAATTTACATAGGCTCCTCCGCCTGTTTCTTCGGCAGGATACGGATTGAAAGTCCCTCTCCAGCCCTGCAAAAACGCGCGCCTCGACCGAGACGCGCATTTTTGCATAGGATATCAGTCAAACAGGATGCAGGCCGTATAGGCAAGGGTGTTGGGGCCGTGGTAGTAGGGAACGCCGGCAGCGGCGCAGGCATCGTTCACCAGCAGGCCGTAGCCCTCCATGGAGGAGCAGGCCCGCTCCGGGAAGCGGCACTTCTCCGGATAGGCGCACTTGCCGCAGATGCGGCAGCCGCCGGGGCCCAGGCATAGGGCGCCCTTTTCCTCGGCATGGGCCCTGTCGGCCAGGGTGTGGAACCGGGCGGTGTGGTCCTGCTCTGCCTCCATCATGCCCTCAATGTCGAAGGAGTCCTCCAACTGGGCAACGGACTGGACCAGAATGCCTCTGGTCTTGGCGCTGATGCGGGCGGCGCATTCCTCCAGACTGCCGCACTCCGGGGGGCAGGTCCAGTTCTTGCCATAGGCATGGCACTTATCGGCAGCGCACATGGCCCGGACCTCGGCGTTTGGCTTCAGGTCTGCGGGGACCACGGGGGCCGCTTCGGAAAAGCCCAGCTCCTTGGCATAGGCTACCCACTCTTCAATGGTCATAGGTCATCCTCCTCAAAGGTCAAACAGTCTACATAACAGTCCTGAAATTCCGGCAGGGCTGCCAGTTCCAGAAATTCCGTTTCCTCCGCCAGCTTAGCGGCATAGGCAAATTCCGCCTTGCTCAGGCTGCACAGCTTGGCCCCCTCTCCGGCGGCATTGCCGATGGGCTGGATCTTCTCCACCAGCCGGGGCGGAATCATGCCGATGCGGCAGGCGGAGGCGGGGTCTAAATAGTTGCCGAAGGCACCGGCCAGGAGCACCTGGGAAATCGATGCAATTTCCACATCCAGATGCTTTGCCATGAGCTCGATCCCGGCCCGGATGGCAGCCTTTGCCAGCTGCACCTCCCGGACGTCCTTCTGGGTCAGCACCACATTTTCGCAGAGCCGATAGTCCCCGTGCTCCAGGCGGCCCATTTCATCGATTTCCCCGGTTTCCAGCAGCACCGCGATCAGGTCCAGCAGGCCGGAGCCGCAGAGCCCCTTGGGGGGCACGTCGCCGATGACATGATAGGAAACTTGCCCGTCCTTTTGGAAAACGTGGTCCACGGCGCCTTCGGCCCCCCGCATACCGCAGGAGATCTTGGCGCCCTCGAAGGCGGGACCGGCGGCCGTGGAGCAGGCCACTGCCCGGTTCCTGTCCCCCAGGACCATTTCCCCGTTGGTGCCGATGTCGATGAGCAGCGTCAGCGCCTCCCGGCGGTCAAACCGGGAGGCCACCAGGCAGCCCACGGTGTCGCCGCCTACGAAGCCCGCGATGTTGGGCAGAATCCGCACATTCCCGGCGGTGGGCAGAAGGGGCTTTGCCCCCATTACCCGCTCTGCGCGCTCTTTGGGCATATAGGGCGGAGTGACCAGGGGCCTGGGGTCAATGCCCAGCAGCAGATGGTGCATGGCCGTGTTGCCCACAATGGCGGTGCAGGTGATTTTCTCCGGCGCAATGGCGGCTTTTTGGGCCGCCTGCCGGGTCAGACTGTCCAGGGCGGCGAGGATGCAGTGCTGCATCTCTTCCCTGCCGCCGTCCAGCACATATTGAATCCGGGAAATCACATCCGCGCCGTACTGGCCCTGGGGGTTCAGGGTGCTGGCCTGGGAGAGCAGGGCTCCGGTTTTCCCGGACAGCAGATAGGCAACCACGGTGGTGGTGCCGATGTCGATGGCAAGCGTGTATTCGTCGGCCCCATCCGGAGTCGTCTGGACGCTCTGACTCTGGGTCAGAATTCGGGCGGCGGAGGCCTGGGGAAGGGTCACGGTACAGTCAGACCCCACAATAGTCTGACAGGCCAGGACTTCTGCCCCGGCCTGTACTGTGACTTTGCATTTCCCGCAGGTCCCGTTGCCGCCGCAGGGTGCGTAGGGCTTCAGGCCTGCCTGAATTTCTGCCTGAAGCAGCGTGGTCCCCTCTTCCACCGGGACGGTGATCCCGGCAGGCAAAAATGTGACGCGATACTGCTTCATAGGGTTCATAAGCTTAGGCGACCAGTTCCTTGGCCTTCTTGGCGGCGGAAGCTGCGTCGGGGGTATAGGCGTCGGCGCCGATCTTATCGGCAAACTCCTGGGTGATGGGTGCGCCGCCGACCATGACCTTCACGTCCTTGCGCCAGGGAGCGGCGTTCAGAGCGGTAACGGTCTCCTGCAGAGCGGGCATGGTGGTGGTCAGCAGAGCGGAGCAGGCAACGATCTTGGTGCCGGGGTTCTCCTCGTAAGCGGACAGGAACTTCTCAACGGGCACGTCAACGCCCAGGTCGATGACTTCGAAACCGGCGGACTCGATCATCATAGCCACCAGGTTCTTGCCGATGTCGTGCAGGTCGCCGGCCACGGTGCCGATGATGACCTTGCCCAGAGCACCGGCAGCGCCGGAAGCCAGATGGGGCTTCAGGACCTCAACGCCCTTCTTCATAGCCTTGGCGGCGATCAGCATTTCGGGCACGAAGATGGTGCCGTTCTTGAAGTTTTCGCCAACCACGTCCATGGCGGAGATCATGGTATCCAGAATCTTGGAGGCCTCAACGCCCTCGTCCAGGGTTTCCTGCACAGCGGCGGGAACCAGCTTTGCCTTGCCGCGAACGACCAGATCATGTACATTTTCGAGACTCATAATAATACTCCCCTTTTGTAAGTTAATTTGTTTATTTCAGGAAGCCCCGATTGCCGCCGGGGCCTCCATCCGTACGTTTTTTACTGCTTGACCGGTCCGAACAGGCCGTCACGGTAAGCGCCGATGTACTCCATGCAGTAGTCATCCAGACCCAGCAGAGCCTCGGTGGCGTAGATCACGCCCATCATGTCCCGGTTGGTGGGGTCCAGGATGGCGCTGTCCAGACCGGCGTTCATGGCCAGGACGGTGAAGCCCAGGTTGACCATCTTCCGGACGGGCAGGTTGAAGGAGATGTTGGAAACGGCGGCGGTGATGTGAATGGTGGGGTACTTCTCGCGGACGGTGGAAATGACCTCGATGTTGGTCTCAATGCCGTTCTCGGAGGTGCAGAGCATCTCTACCAGCGGATCGATGTGGATCCGGTTGGGGGCGATGCCGTACTCCTTGGCCTTGGCCATGATCTTGTCAAAGACCCGCAGCCGGTCTGCGGCGTTCTTGGGAATGCCGGTGTCGTCGGACAGCAGGGCGATGACCTGCCAGCCCTTGTTCTCCGCCAGGATGGGGAAGATCTTGTCGATCTTGTCGCCCTCGCCGGAGACAGAGTTGATGAGGCCGGGCTTGTTGCAGAACTTATAGGCTTCCCGCAGCACGTCTGCGCTGGGGCTGTCCACGGCGATGGGCAGGTCGGTGACGGACTGGATGCAGTCGATCATCCAGTGCAGGGTCTCCACCTCCTGGGCCTCGGGAACGGAGGCGCAGCAGTCGATAAAGGTTGCACCGGCATTGGCCTGGGCGATGGCACGGGCCTTGATGAATTCCGCATCCCGCTCGGCAATGGCCTTGGCCACCACGGGAATGGAACCGTTGATTTTCTCGCCGATAATGATCATTGTCTCGTTCCTCCTTAGAACATAATGGACATGGGCAGACGCTGGGCCTCCAGCTGCTCCTTGGTGAAGCCGAAGTGCTTGCAGTTGTAGTCGTCAATGGCGTCCCACAGGCCCTTGTAGGTGCCCTGGTACAGAGAGCCAGGGCCTCCCTGGGTGATGCAGGGGATGAAGTGCTTCATGCCGCAGGTCTCCATGGCGTGGACGGCAGCCTTCTCGCAGTCGGCCTGGGTCCAGCCCTCAAAGTCCACCTGCTTGTTGTCGATCTCGCCCATGAAGGCGATCTTGTCGCCGTACTTTTCGATGCACTCGGGCACATTGTTGGAGTGCATGCAGCCCTGCCACACATCAATGCCCATATCGATCATGATGGGCAGGATGTTTGCGCAGTAGGAATCGGAGTGATGGAAGATGAGCTCCACGCCGTGGCTATGGTAGTAGCCGTAGATCTTCTGGTAGGATTCCAGGAAGAAGTCCTCGAAAATGGAGGGACGCAGGAAGGAGTTCAGCTCACTGCCCCAGTCATCGTGATGGAAGATGGCATCGGGATGCAGGTTGGAGCAGATGCCCTCGGCCAGCTCCAGCTCCCAGTCGGTCAGGTACTTGATGAGGTCGTGCATCTCATCGGGGTATTCCATGTAGTTCATCAGAGCTTCCTGCATGGAGCACAGGTGGTGGCACTGCTCGAACAGGCCGGGAGCCACGAAGGCTGCCTTGTAGGCCTTGGTGCCGTCCACGGCGGCGTACATATCCTTGCAGATGTTCCACAGCTCATCGGAGAATTTCAGGCTGGGGGCATGGACGTAGTCCTGCCACTGCTCAATGTCCTTCACGACGATCTTGTCGGGGGTATGTACGGGGAACGCGCCGGGTGCATTCATGGGGAAGGAATTGGTAACGCCCCAGCCGTTGACCACGTTCTCGTCGCCCTTTTTCAGCAGGGGCTGGGTCATCATGTAGGGGTGCATCAGCAGGGAAATGCCTTCAAACTGGTTTACAAACCGATCGGGATTGCCGCCCCGAATGGCTTCGCGCATATTCTCTTTTGCGGTAAGCATATCTGTATCCTCCAAATGATTCAAATCTGTGAAGAGATATCCACATTTTTGCGTTGGGCGAAAGCCCCCCTTTTTTGTGGATTGCTTCTATAAGCATCCTAACAAATCCTTTTAGTTTTGTCAATTCGCGCAAAAAAGAATTCACAATTTTCCACATTTTTTGATTTTTCTCTCTTTACTTTCCGCAATTCTGAGGATATAATTTCCTTATGCAAAACGAAAGGAGCGGGTTATCCATGGAGAAGTACACCCTTGCCCATATGAACCCCAATCTTGCCATGGTGGCCCAGGTGTTTCCGGAGGGCACGGTCCACGATTCCGGCAGCGGAAAATCCTATCTGGATGTCCGCATTTTCCGCAGCAGTCTGCCCATGAGCGAAAACATTCTCTACCTGGTTCGGGAGGAGGACGCTGCCGATTTCCCGGGGGATACCTATGCCAGCATCTGCCAGGCCCCCATCCCCGGGGCCGCGGACCATATCACCGTGCCCGGCCTGACGGATGCGCAGGTGTTGGACCGGGCCATGGCCCTGTTCTCCCGGTGCCGGGAGCAGGAGCAGCTCTTGGATGAGCTGGTCTTCCAGGGCGTGACGCTGCAGCAGCTGTGCGAGTCCGGGGCAGAGCTCCTGGACAACCCGGTGTACATCCACGACGACTGGTTTATGATGCTGGCCCAGTCCTCCCAGGTGGACGACATACTCACCCCGGAATACACCATGACCTCTCAGCGGGGCTTCCTGCCCCGGGTCATTGTGGACGATCTGCAATTTGACAGCGACTACCTGGAAACCTACACCACCCACGATGTGCAGCTCTGGCACAGCTCCAGCAAAACCGCAGACTGTATTTATGTAAACCTTTGGGACGGCGCTGTCTACCGGGGGCGGCTGCTGGTCATGGAAACCAACCATCCCTTCCGCCCCTCGGACTATCGCCTGGCGGAGGTTTTGGCCCAGCGGGCCATGAGCTGCCTGCACTACCGCGCCGGAGGGCTGAACACGGGCTTTCGCAGCATGGACGATGTGATCTCCGATCTGCTGCGGAACCGTCAGCCGGACAGCGGTCAGCTGCGGCGGCTGCTGGACCAGCTGGGCTGGGAGAGCGAGGACCCCTATGTGTGCCTGAATATTGCCAACCAGGAAAACGCCGTCTCCACCATCCAGGAGCACTCCCTGCACAGCGATCTGTTCCGGTATTTCCCAAACAGCTATGTGCTGCTGGAAAATCACAGGCAGTATGTGATCCTCAATATGCGCCGCCTGGCCATTCCCTATACCATGCTGCGGCATACCCTGGCCCCCCTGTGCCGGGATTACCTGCTCTATGCCGGGATTTCCTCACCGATTCAGGGAATCCAGAGCCTCCATGTGGCCTTTACCCAGGCTCAAATTGCCCTGGATGCCTGCTTTCGCCAGCGGGGGGACCGGTGGATTTGGCTGTTCTCCCAGTGCGCCCTGACCCACATCCTGGAAAATTTCCACGCGGAGCTGACCCTGGAGCAGACCCTCTCCCCGGCGCTCTATGCCCTGCGGGACTATGACCGGGAGCACGGCACCCCCTATTTTGAGACATTGCGGGAATACCTGCTCTGCGAACGGGACATCCCCAAGACCTCCCAGACCCTGATCATCCACCGCACGACCCTTCTGTACCGGCTGAAAAAAATCGAGAGCCTGGTGAACCTGAGCCTGGACGATCCCGGCCAGCGGCTATACCTGCTGCTGTCGCTGTACGTCATGGATCGCATCCAATCCGGCGGGTCGCCCCGCAAAGAGCAGGATATTTCTGAAAATCCGTTGCATTAAACGGAAAATTATGATATGGTATAGGCAGTGTCTTCGAAAAGAAAGACAGGAGGATGTATTTTTGAAAAAGACTACCCTTGTGATCATGGCCGCCGGCATCGGCAGCCGCTACGGCGCCGGAATCAAGCAGCTTGCAGCTGTGGATAAGTCCGGCCATATTATTATGGATTACTCCATCCATGATGCCATCGCCGCAGGCTTTCAAAAGATCGTATTCATTATCCGCCGGGACATCGAAAAGGACTTCCGGGAAGTCATCGGCAACCGCATCGAGGCCGTGTGCGCCAAGGCCGGTGTAGAGGTAGCCTACTGCTTCCAGTCTCTGACGGAGATCCCCGGTTCCCTTCCCGAGGGCCGCAGCAAGCCCTGGGGCACCGGTCAGGCCGTTCTGGCCGCAAAGGACCATATCGACGGTCCCTTTGCCGTCATCAACGCCGACGACTATTACGGCAAGAGCATCTACCGGGAGATCCACGACTATCTGTGCACCGATCATCCGGAAAATGCCTTCTGCATGGCGGGCTTCATTCTGAAAAACACCCTGTCCGACAACGGCGCCGTCACCCGGGGCATCTGCCAGGTGGACGGGAAGGGCTTCCTGTCGGACGTTGTAGAGACCAAGAATATCCGCCCCACTGCCAATGGCGCAGAATCCGACGGCAAGGCGCTGGATCCCGATGGCTATGTATCCATGAATATGTGGGGCCTGTCCCCCGCCTTCCTGGAGACCCTGGAACGGAACTTCAAGACCTTCTTCGAAACGGACGTTCCGGCCAATCCTCTGAAAGCGGAGTACCTGCTGCCCATCCTCATCGGCCAGCTGCTCCAGCGCAAGGAGGTCACGGTCCAGGTCCTGCCCACCCACGATAAGTGGTTCGGCGTGACCTACGCCGCCGACAAGGCCGCCGTCACCGAAAGCTTCGCCCAGCTCATCGCCCAGGGCGTGTACGGAGAAGATCTGTACGCCGACCTGTAAAATGCATTTCCAGCCGCCCTCCTGCCCCACCGCAGGAGGGCGGTTTTACAAAGAAATTTCTCGACTGCGGCACTTCTTTATGGTACAATAAGAACAATCATTTGGAAAAGGAGGTCTCCCACGGTGCAGGCACAGACAAATTTCAGAAAGCCCCTGTGCATCGGACTGCTGGCCCATGTGGATGCGGGAAAGACCACCCTTTCCGAGGGCCTGCTGTATGCCGCCGGGGCCCGGCGGGTGCTGGGACGGGTTGACCATGGGGATGCGCTGCTGGACAGCTTCCAGCTGGAACGGCAGCGGGGCATTACCATTTTCTCCAAGCAGGCCCGGCTCCGAACGGCCCACCGGGCGGTGACCCTGATCGACACCCCGGGCCACGTGGACTTTGCCGCGGAGACGGAACGGGTGCTGCCGGCGCTGGACTGCGCTGTGCTGGTTATCAGCGGCACAGACGGAGTTCAGGCCCACACCAGAACCCTGTGGCAGCTGCTGCGCAAGCACCAAGTGCCCGTATTTCTCTTTATCAATAAAATGGACCTGCCCGGGGCGGACCGGGACAAGCTGCTCGCCCAGCTGCAAAAGGAGCTCAGCGAGAGCTGCGTGGATTTTACCGGCAGTGAGGAGTCCATTCGGGAAGCTGCGGCCATGTGTGACGAGGCCCTTCTGGAAAGCTTCCTGGAAGGCGGGGCCGTTACCGACGAAAATCTGCGGCAGCTGATTGCCCAGTGCCGCCTGTTCCCCGTGTACTTCGGTGCGGCGCTGAAAAATGAGGGCGTTGACGCGTTTCTGGCAGGATTGGACACCTATGCTCCGGAAAATACCTATGGAGATGCCTTCTCTGCCCGGGTCTACAAAATCACCCGGGATCCCCAGGGAAACCGGCTGACCTGGATGAAGCTCACCGGCGGCAGCCTGTCCGTCCGGGAGCCTGTCCGCTATGAAAACCGGCAGGGAGAGACCCTGACGGAAAAGGTGGCCCAGCTGCGGCTGTACTCCGGGGAAAAGTTCGAAACCCCGGACCGGGTGGAGGCCGGGACGGCCTTCGCCGTAACCGGTCTCACCGCTACCTGGGCAGGGCAAGGCCTGGGAGCTGAGGCAGAGATTTTCCGCCCGGAATTGGAGCCCGTTATGACCTACCGGGCCAAGCTGCCGCCCAAAGCGGACCCGTCCCTGGTGCTTCCCAAGCTGCGGCAGCTGGAAGAGGAGGACCCCCAGCTGCACATCGCCTGGGACGGTAAGCAAATCGGGGTGCAGATCATGGGGCAGGTCCAGCTGGAGGTGTTCCAGAGCCTGGTCAAGCAGCGCTTTGATCTGGACATCACCCTGGACGACCCGAAGATATTTTATAAAGAGACCATTTCCGATACCGTGGAGGGCGTGGGCCACTTTGAACCCCTGCGGCACTATGCCGAGGTGCATTTGCTCTTAGAGCCCGGAGCGCCGGGCAGCGGGCTGGTGTTTGATACGCAATGCCCCCAGGATGTGCTGGATGCAGGCTACCAAAGCCTGATTCTGACCCATCTGGCGGAAAAGCAGCACCGGGGTGTGCTCATCGGAGCCCCCATTACGGATATGAAGATCACCCTGCTCATCGGCAAGGCCCACTTGAAGCACACCGAGGGCGGCGACTTCCGGCAGGCCACCTATCGGGCCGTCCGGCAGGGGCTGATGCAGGCAAAGAGCGTGCTTTTAGAGCCCTGGTACGACTTTCACCTGGAGCTGCCCCAGGCCCAGATCGGCCGGGCCATTACGGATATCCGCGCCATGGGCGGCGCCCCCGAGGCTCCGGAGAGCCGGGAGGGGACGGCCATTCTGGAGGGCCGGGTCCCTGCCGGGGAGATTCGGGACTATGCCTCCCAGCTCTCCGCCTACACCCAGGGTCTGGGCCGGTTGAGCCTGTCTCTGCGGGGCTATGAGCCCTGCCACAATGCCAGGCAGGTCATCGAGGCAGCGGCCTACGACCCGGAGGCGGACCTGGAAAACACCCCGGACTCCGTATTTTGCAGCCACGGAGCAGGGCACACCGTGAAATGGGACCGGGTAAAGGAATTCATGCACCTGGAAAGCGGCCTGCAAGAGGAGAAGCCCCAGATGCGCATTCTCCCGGCCATTGACGACCGGGAGCTGGAGCAAATCATGGAGCGGGAGTTCGGCCCCATCCGCCGCCGACAGTACACTGCCCCCAAAGCCCCGGCCACAGCGGAAGTGACCATCAGCGTGCCAAAAGAGAAGTGCCTGATCGTAGACGGCTACAATGTGATTTTCGCCTGGGAAAGCCTGGCAGAAACGGCCAAAACGGACCTGTCCGCCGCCCGGCGGCGCCTGACGGATGCTCTGACCAGCTACGCAGGCTTTACAAAGACCCGGGTCATTCTGGTATTCGACAGCTACCGGCAGCCCGGCAGCGAGAAATACCGGGATGCAACCATCCAGGTAGTCTTCACCCGGGAGGGCGAGACGGCGGATGCCTATATCCAGGCCCTTGCCCGGGACCTGGGCGGCAATTACCGGGTCAGCGTGGCCAGCTCCGACGGCCTCGTCCAGCTCTCCGCCCTGGGCTCCGGTGTCCTCCGTGTTTCCGCGAGAGAGCTGGAAGAGGAAGTCAAAAGGGCGAGGGAGGAAATGAAAAAGTACTATTAGAAAAAGGCTTCCCCTGGGGGAAGCTGGCAGGGCGCAGCCCTGACTGATGAGGGGCGGTACAGGGTAAAATGCGGTGCTGCCCCAGCAGAAAAGTCCTGTTTCAGGAGCTTAACTGCGTAGGCTTTCTGTATCAGTTCTGCATCCCGCACGAATTATGGTGCGATTGCCACTGGCAATCGTTTATTCTGATTCGCTGCGCGGAGCACCACCCTCATCCGACC
>OKRU01002168.1_pt1 | contig 18064 bp, 13 predicted proteins | sample 1601131 | NCBI WGS metagenome assembly OKRU01 (sample SAMEA3541558, study PRJEB24748) | human gut metagenome | biome: human gut; feature: human-associated habitat; material: faeces | place: China | collected 2012
CCTGCGGAGGATGATGCGCTCTTACCACCACCGGTAAGTTCAGACCTTGTAAACGAGGTGCTAAATGCTATCACACAGGCAAAAAGGCCAGTAATCCACGCCGGTTATGGTATTCGTTTATCGGGGGCTTATGATCTTTTCCGTTCTGTGATAGACAAGTTAAATATCCCGGTTGTGACCTATTGGAATGCCATTGATCTCATAGAAGATGATCATCCATTATACGTTGGTCGTGCCGGAAATATGGGCGATCGACCAGGAAACTGGGCGATTCAAAATGCAGATCTTGTCATTGCTATCGGAACACGCATTTCCATCCGTCAGGTTGGCTATAACTGGCAAACCTGGGCGCGCGCCGCAAAGGTGATTATGGTAGATATTGATCCGGCAGAACTTAAAAAGCCAACCCTGCATGTAGATATGCCGATTTGGGCGGATGCCAAAGATTTTCTTACCCAATTAAACAGCGCAATCATACAATATCCTCTTTTTCAAAATAGAATCTGGTTAGATGCCTGTCAGAATTGGAAAAGGAATTATCCGGTTGTACAGCCAAAGCAATTGGAAGAAAATGGAAATACTGCTAACGTTTATGCCTTTGTGCATTATCTCAGTGAGCAGCTGCCAGAGAACTCTCTTACGGCTGTTTCCAATGGTGCCTGTTGTGTCGTTGGACATCAGACCTACGTCATCAAGAAAGGCAGTCGCTTTGCCAATAATAGCGCTGTCGCCAGTATGGGCTATGGACTTCCTGCTGCTATCGGCACTTGTATCGCTGGTGAGCGAGCCGAGACGATATGCTTGGAAGGTGATGGCAGTATCATGATGAACTTACAGGAACTGCAAACCATCATCACCAACAAGTTACCGATTAAAATCTTCCTTATCAACAATAGTGGCTACCACTCTATTCGCATTACACAGTCCAATCTGTTTAGCGAACATTGTAAGGTTGGTATCGGTGAGGAATCCGGTGATCTGTCTTTTCCTGCTTTCCGAAAAATTGCAGATGCCTTTGGCTTTCCATATTATGAAGCACATTCTAATGCTTCCATGAAAAAAACTGTAGATAAAGTGCTTGCCCTTGATGGTCCTGTATTCTGTGAAATCTATACCGACACAGAGCAACGTTGGGAACCCAAAAGCAGTACCAAGCGCCTGGAAGACGGCACTTTGGTCAGCCCTCCTTTGGAGGATCTTGCACCATTTTTGCCAAGACAAGAACTAAAAGAAATTATGTTTATCCCACTCTTGGAGGAATAAGAAGGATTTTATTATATGAAAAAAGTAATTGTAACCGGACCTACCGGTGCTATCGGTGTAGCTTTGATTCAGGAACTGATTGCAAACCAAGTAAAGGTTTATGCCATATGCCGAAAGAATTCTAGTCGCAAATGCAATATTCCATCTCATCCTTTAGTTGAGATAGTCGATTGCGATTTAAGTGAATTAAATCGTTTAGTTGAGCAGATATCATCGCCTTGTGATGTCTTTTATCATCTAGGCTGGGCAGCAACAATCGGAACTGGGCGTAACGACACTTCGCTTCAATTACGCAATATCCAATATACGTTGGATGCTGTAGATGCCGCACACGCTCTTGGTTGCAAACGTTTTATTGGCGCTGGTTCACAGGCTGAATACGGACGTGTCGAAGGAAAGATTTCAGCATCCACACCCACTTTCCCTGAGAATGGGTATGGTATAGCCAAACTATGTGCCGGGCAAATGAGCCGTATTCGTTGTGAGCAACTTGGTATGGAACATATTTGGACTAGAGTTCTTAGCATTTATGGCCCCTGCGATGGAGCAAATACCATGATTAGTTCAACCATGCAGCAATTGCTTGCAGGGGAAAAACCAGCTTTAACCGCAGGATTGCAAGAATGGGATTATCTGTATTCCAAGGATGCCGGGCTGGCTTTTTACCTTCTCGGCAACATGGGTCAATCAGGAAAGGTTTACTGCATCGGAAGCGGTCATGCTACAGAACTCAAAAATTATATATACATTCTGCGAGATGTAATTGATTCACGTCTACCTTTAGGGCTTGGCGAAATCCCCTATAGTCCTCTACAGGTCATGCATCTGGAAGCAGATATCAGTGATTTACAACAAGATACCGGTTTTATGCCGCGTTACTCTTTTGAGAAAGGAATTCAAGAAACCATCGAGTGGTGCAAGCATCACTAGGAAGTTTTCCACATAAACCTATGAAAAAAGTAAGTATTCTCATTCCATGCTATAACGAAGAAGATAATGTTATCCCAATGAGTCAGGCAATCGTCGACTTATTTACAAATGAATTGCCTCAATACGATTATGAACTTTTATTTATTGATAATGATTCAAGCGATAATACCCGTCCTCTGCTGCGTCAAATATGCGCTGCCAATCCCAAGATTAAAGCCATTTTTAATGCCAGAAATTTTGGACAATTCAACTCGCCTTATTATGGCATCTTGCAGACAACAGGTGATTGTACGATTTCCATGGTCTGCGATTTTCAGGATCCGATTGAGATGATCCCTAAATATCTGGAAGAATGGGAAAACGGTTATAAGATTGTCATCGGCATCAAATCCAGCAGTAAGGAAAATCCAATCATGTATCACCTGCGTAGTTTCTACTATCGCATTATTAAGAAGTTTTCAGATACAGAACAGATAGAACACTTTACAGGATCTGGATTGTACGACAAAGAATTTGTGCAAGTACTGCGTGATCTCAAAGATCCCACCCCATTTTTGCGCGGCATTGTTGCGGAACTTGGATATAAAAGAAAAGAGATCGAATATGAACAGCCGGAGCGCCGCGCCGGAAAGACCCACAATAATTTTATGTCTCTCTACGATGCTGCCATGCTGAGTTTTACATCTTATACAAAAATCGGTCTGCGGCTTGCAACATTCCTGGGAGTCGGTTGTGGCATCATCAGTTTTATCATTGGTGCCTTTTATCTGATTGCCAAATTGATCTGGTGGAATAATTTTTCAGCAGGTATCGCACCGATCACGATTGGCATGTTCTTTTTGGGGTCTGTGCAGTTATTCTTCTTGGGTTTTCTTGGAGAATACATTATGAGTATCAATCAACGTGTTATGAACCGACCATTGGTGGTTGAAGAGGAAAGGATAAATTTTGAATAATTTTATGAAAAATACAAACATACGCCAAAACATTCTAAGAGGATTTGCTTATATTTATCTTTTTCTTCCCATACTGATTTTTTTTATTGGATGGATTAACCCCCTAATCGCAGTACCTCTGTGTCTTGTCATTTGTTTTTGCATCTTTCGAATGATCCAAAAGCCCAAGGACATATGGTTACCCGCTTTTAATAAGGAACTTTTTTTTCAACTGCTTCCCATCATAATTATTCTGATTCTATGGGTCTATTTTTCCGGAATAGGCGGTTTTGTTTTCCAAAATAAGGATCACTGGTGGCGTAACGAAACCTTTAATCTCCTTGTTCAGGAAGATTGGCCTGTTATCGTCAAGATGAATATGAAAGGCACGATACAACCACGTGCTCTTATTTATTATATTGGTTTTTGGCTTCCTTCTGCTGTAGTCGGAAAGTTATTTGGTCTAAGTGCTGGTTATGCTTTTCAAGCTTTATGGGCTGTATTTGGACTGTTTATCATCTACTATTTGATAAGTGAACATCTGGGATCTTTCTCTATAAAATCCTTACTGTGCTTCATTTTTTTCAGTGGTCTGGATATTATAGGTTGTTTCCTTTTACAAATTGATCTCTCGCAATTTGAGCATTTTTTACATATTGAATGGTGGTCAGGATTTGAATTCTCCAGTAATACAACGCAACTTTTTTGGGTATTTAATCAGTCCATATACGCTTGGTTGCTCACTCTGTTAATATTACGCCAAAAAGATAATCGACATCTTATCTTTTTATGGAGTTGTGGCTTACTCGAATGTACACTCCCATTTGTTGGCATGCTTCCTTTTCTGGTATATAAAATACTTGATAATACATTTCATAGCCACATAGGAGTTACAAACAGTAAATTCTCCTTCTTAAAATTCGATCACTTATTTAGTATCGAAAACATACTGGGGGGCGGTTGCATCGGCATAATCTCTTTCTTGTACGAGATTGGAAATGTCTCTGCAAATAATCACACTGCTGACGTAGCATGGACCAAGGGATATTTAATGCTCTACATTTTATTTTTGCTGTTGGAAGTTGGCTTATATGCATTTGTCATCTACCCGCTTCAAAAAGAAAATATGCTGTATTGGATTTCTCTCATAACCCTCGCCGTCTGCCCTGTACTACATATCGGAAGCGGTCAGGATTTCTGTCTGAAGGCCTCTATTCCGGCTCTGTTTGTACTGATGCTTTTGCTTATGGATACATGGAAGACAGCACGCAAACAAGGCAACCACTGTCTGGTTATTGCGATTACACTTTTATTGCTATGTGGATCCGTCACACCTTGTGGAGAATTTATACGCACTTTCCGCAATACCAATATGCTATATCACAGCAATCAACCTATTATGGCGCAACCGGTCGCCATTGACGAAATCATGTGTTACCCCAATTTTTCAGGGAATGCAGATAAGTCATTCTTTTTCAAATATCTTGCAAAATAAGGAGTCACTATGAAAGCAGAACCATATATATCCATTGTATTAGTTTGTTATAATTATGCCCACCTGCTGCCACGTGCATTAGAAGGCATCGCATCACAGACATTCCGAGATTTCGAACTTGTTTTTGTGAATAATGGAAGCACTGATAATTCTCTGCAACTCTTTGAAGAATTCATTGCGAAGCATCCTGATATCGCATATCAGATTTGTGATATCAAAACAAATATCGGTGTAGCCCACGGCGATAACACCGGCGCCTATGCAGCAAAGGGCGAATATCTGCTCTTCCATGATGCAGATGACTGGATGGATCCGGATACACTGCAAAAAATTGCTGATGCGGCTAATTCGTGTGATGCGGATCGTGTCGTTTCCGCCTTAAGAGATGTCGACGATAAGGGCAAAATCCTCCAGATACAAGAACTGGCTGAGGATCCGTCTTTTTGGTTTTATGGTATGCAACAGGCAAATCTATTCAAACGTAGTATCTATGTTCAGAATCGGATCCAGGTAAGCGATAGCCTATGGATAGATTCTGAGAAAACCTTAAAATTCTCACAATATGTAGAAAAAGCCGCCTATGTTTATGAGCCTTGCTACAATTATCTGGTGCACACCGACTCAACCTCAAGAAACAGTGAATTATATAAGCATATCTGGACGACACCGCGATATTCTTTTCCTGATTTTCTGAATGAATGTATGAGTGTTTATAACGCATGCAGTGATACGGAAACCAAATTTAAAGTAGAATACCAAATTTGTCACAATTATTACAGTTATATTTATCAGTTCCTGCGCGACGCACCATACAAAGAAAAATGTAAGAACTATACCAAACTTCACGAAATAATGAAATCCGCTTTACCGGATTATCTTCATAATCCATATATATGGGGGAAAAATAAGCATGTCCGTAAATATGCCATCCGGATTATGCGATTATCCTCATTGTTGGAGCGCACTCACACCATGAAATTAGGATTATTAGGCTATCACCTTTTATCCAAGATCATGTACTTTCAGGTTTAAGTATGAATTATAAAAAACAAGCCCTTTACAACACAGTTGGAAATTTAATATACCTCTTTGCTCAATGGCTATTAACTGTTATTACAACAAGAATTAGCGGTGTAGAAGCTGCCGGCGTACTGACTCTTGCCATTTCCATTGGAAACATTTTTTATTTTATACAGATGTACGGTATGCGCTCTTACCAAGCAGCAGATGTAGATAATGAATTTTCATCTTCTCAATATTTAAAATCCAGATACATCACAACTATTATTGGCTTATTGCTCGTCATGTTGTTACTATGTATCCTGCATTATCCCATTGGGAAAACTATGGCTATTTTAGCCTACACTTTATTTCGCAGTTTCGAGGCATTATCAGACGTTTTATTTGGTGAAATGCAGAAAATTGGACGACTCGATATTTCTGCCAAGTCTATGTGTATAAAAAGTATAGCAATGCTTGTTATTTTTACAGTTGCGCAGTTTCTTTGGAACGATGTTGCCAAATCATTATTTTGCATCACTTTAGTCGCCTTACTAGTTTATTTATTTTATGATTATCGCAACTATTGCAAATTATTTTCAACGCCAACGTATTCTCATACACATGCAGTACCTTTACTAAAAAATTGCTTTTTACTGTTACTGACGACGCTTTTCCCTATTGTGATAACCTCGTTGCCACGAACATTGCTCGAATCCTATTATGGAACTGAAATTTTAGGATACTACGGAAATGTCTCAACACCAACCGTATTGATCACTGCGATTGTTCCTAATTTACTTACACCTTTTATGACATTGTACGGAAAATTAGTGCTTCAAAAAGACTACAAAATGCTTATGAAATACTTTGTCATGTCCATTGCCGGAACAATTGTATTAGGTGGAATTTTCATCATTGGTGTGATATTTGCCGGACAACCCATCATGTCCCTCATATATACATCTAGCATTATTCCTTATGTACACTATTTGTATCCTTTAATTATTGCAACTGTGATTTATGCTCTGGGTATGTGTGGTAATTCCATACTTATATCCATGAAAAAAAATAAAGAAGTTACTATCTTTTCAGGCATGTCTTTAATAGTATGTATTCTCATAGCCAATCCATTAATTCAGCGATTTGGAATTAATGGCACTATACTAACGATGGGAATATCTTATATGGCGCAAAATATACTGCAAATAATTTATATTCTATACTACATCATAAAAGGAAGGAAAATATGAAGAAAGCAATTGTAACCGGAGCTAATGGTTTCATTGGCAAACATTTGGTAGATGCATTGTTATTAAATAATATCGAGACCTATGCCATTATTTATCCTGGAAGTTCCTATCTAGTTACTAATTCCAAATTACATATCATTGAAATGGATTTAAACAATATTCTTGATCACATTGAGGATTTTCCAACAGACATTGATATACTATATCATTTCGCTTGGACTGGAGTCAGACCAGAATTAAGGAATGATCTGGAGATACAAATGTCAAATATTAATATGTCCTTGGATTGTATGAAATTTGCCATTGCAATTCATGTAAAAAAGATTATCTTTCCTGGGTCTACTAATGAGTATCTCTACTACGGAAAACCACTTAACAAAGACGCTGTACCATCCCCTAATAATTCGTATGGTGCTGCAAAAATTGCTTTACGTTATCTCTGTAGTGATTTTGCTACCAGAAACGATATTGAATTTATCTATACAATCATTGCAGGTATATATGCCGCGGATCGCCGTGATAATAATGTAATCTTTTATACAATAGAGAAGTTATTACATGGCGAAAAACCTTCTCTCACAAAGTTGGAACAAAAATGGGATTACGTTTATATTGATGATGTAATAGATGCATTGTTGGCAATAGGTCGCAAGGGTAAGAACGGAAAAGTGTATGCCATAGGTCATGGTGATAATTGGCCTCTCAGTAATTATATTAGAATCATACATGAACTGATTGACCCTTCACTGCCTTTAGGCATTGGAGATATACCATATGATTGTAAAAAATTACCATCATCTTGTGTCGATCTTTCTGAAATAACAACAGATACTGGCTTTATACCCCGCATACCTTTTGAAGTTGGGATAAAAAAAGTAATCAATAAACTTAAGGAGGAAATAAACAATGAGTAATTACTATATTATTGGCAGTGGTATCGTCGGTTGTGTCATTGCACGTGAATTGGCTGATCATGGACATACTGTCACCATATATGAACGACGCAATCACATCGGAGGTAACCTTTACGATTATACCGATGAGTATGGCATTCGCGTGCAGCAATATGGTCCACATATATTCCATACAGATGACGAAGAAATTTATAATTATTTCACCAAATACTGTCATGTCGAAAATTATAATCTAGTTTGTGGTTCTGTTATGGATGGTCAGTGCGTTCCTACTGCTTTTGACTTTCAAGCCATAGACACCTTTTTCCCCGACGAAAAAGAGGTGATAAAGGATAGAATTCAACAAATTTTCAACGGAAGAACAAGCGCTACCGTTCTTGAACTTCTGGAATGTGATGATGAATATGTACAAAAATTTGCCAACTTTTTATATGAGAAAGATTACCGCCCGTATACCGCCAAACAATGGGGCATTTCTCCTTCTGAAATAGATAAGTCTATTTTTAAACGTGTTCCTATTCTTTTTTCATATGGAAGCAAATACTTCAACGATCCGTATCAGGTAATGCCAACCAACGGCTATATGGAATTAATTACGAATCTTGTTGAACATCCAAGTATCAAGATTCATCTTAATACTGATGGACTGGATATTTTTACTATAAAAAACAATAATGTATTTAAGAACGATACCATTATAGATGGTACTCTTATCTACACAGGACCAATTGATGAACTGTTTCATTGTGATATTGGGGAACTACCATACCGTTCCTTACGTTTCAAATGGGTGCATGAGGACATAGATAGTTTCCAAGACATGCCTGTTGTAGCATACCCACAGGCAGCAGATTACACACGTATCACAGAATATAAAAAACTTCCTATCCAGCAAGTGTCCGGTACAACATACGCTGTAGAATATCCTCTTCCTTATAAAACTGGGCAAAAGCAAGAACCTTATTACCCAGTACCTTCTGAGGAAAGCAATATTCTATATTGTAAATATAGAGAACGTACCAATACTATCCAAAATTTAATTTGTGGCGGACGTTTAGCTGATTACCAATATTATAATATAGATCAAGCAATTTCACGTGCTCTAGGAATTGCTTCTGATTTACTAAATACTGATTAAGGAGATTATTTTCATGCAACGTTCACATCCATGTTTTAAATGGCTGCTTTCGCTATCTTGCATCACACTTCTTTTTCTCATAATTTATCACCAATATATTTTTGGTGATAAATTATTTATGTTTACAGACATAGGATTTGATACGATTTCCATTATTCATCCCTTTGCATCCGCAGCCGCAGATAGCCATATCGGAAGCCTAAATGACTATTCCTTTCAATCGGGATTGGGTGGTGGTTTATATACTCTGCTGATTTCCTATCTCAATCCAGCGCAGATATTGACCTATATTGTGCCATCAGCCCTGCTTCCCTATACATATATACTGAGTATGTATATTTCCACTATGCTTGCAGGCGTTTACGGCTATCGCATTGGTAACATTTTTACTAAAAACAATATCCTATGTACCATTGCTTCAATACTTTTTGCCTACTCCGGATATATCAGCCTTTGGGGACAGCAGCCTCTTTTCGGCAGTGCTTATAGTTTAATGGTCGTTTACACTTACTATTTATTAAAATGTAAGTTTAAAGATTTACGCGAGGAGTTAAAACTCCTGCTTTCTCTTTGCCTCATTTCTCTGACCGGTTATTATTTCTTATATATGACAGGGATTTTTTCCGCACTTTACCTACTTATCTACGGATTATATAAGAAGGAAAATGCACGAACGATTGTCCGAAAACTGTTACACCTACTGCGAGCAGGGTTGCTTACTGTCCTACTGTGCGCTTTTTCTCTGCTTCCTAATCTCTATACCTTTACGCAGAGTACAAGATCCACCAATATCTCTTCTAATGTCGCAGTGACTTTCCTATATGACATCAAATATTTAATCACTGACAGCGCAAGACTCTTATCTAGTAACCTTTTGCGCATTGGTAACGATTATACTGGGGCATACAATTACTATGAAGGTACAATCCTCTGGTGCTCCCTTCTGTCGATCATGATGCTGATTTTCTGTCTGTTCTTTCGGGGGAACCATAAAAAACGCATCATTTTTTTGCTATGCACTTTGGCTCTGCTCTTTCCGATCGTCACAAAACTCTTTACGTTTGATGCAACCAAGCAGCGCTGGACTTTTGTCTATATCATAGTGCTAATCTGCCTATGTATTTATACATTAGATGATATTACAGAACATACCGACCATATTCCTCTCAAGCGCTGGCTGCTCATCAGCGATGTGATTATTTTACTTTTACTTACACTTGTATTTGGATTTGCCGTGACCGGACAGATAGCGATTAGCAAACGCGCTTTTGTAAAGGTGATCTTTATCCTATTTTTGTACAATATGGTTTTTATCGCAATGTTCAAGAAAAGCCGGCAATTTGCAGCCCTCAGTTTATTGCTCGTGGTCTGCCTTGATATTGCACTAGAGACTTATCCGATTGCTAATACCAGAACCGCCATTATCAAGGAGAACTATGAAACATCTCTGTATAATGACGGGACAAAAGAGGCTGCTGCTGACATACAAAGTAAAGACCTCGGGCTCTACCGTATCACCAAAAGTTATACTTCTGTATTTTTAAATGATGCTAAGGTGCAACAATACAATGGAACCACTTCCTATACTGCTGTACCGTCCTCATCTACATCCGAATACATGCTTTACAATAATATTCCATTTGCCCGAGATGCTGATTACTCCAAAGCTAGTAAATATATTTCTGTTCCATATGATAATTACTATATCAATACCTTACTTGGAGTAAAATATTTATTCATCAAGAATATGGCAAACCTGCCGTTACAATATTCGGTAATCGAACAGGTTGGGGACATCTATGTATGCCAGAACAATCGACCTCTTTCCTTTGGCTACTTGTATCACCATGCGCTTTCCCATGACGGTTACGATAAGCTGGGTCCTGAACAGAAAGCATATGCTATGACTTCCGGCTTTTATCTGACAAAGTCTGAAAATGAGTCTGAGTTGCTCTCACAATATGCTACCATTGACACGTCTTCCCTTTGTGTAGAACAAGCTAATCTCGCATTGGAACAACTGCAAAAAGAATCCTTATATGATATATCCTATGTCGACCATGAACTAAGCGGAAAGATTAATAATACCGAGATAGCCGATGCCATGTTATGCCTCCCTATCTTTTATGATAATCGCTGGTCTGCCTATATCGATGGGCAAAAGGTCACAGCATACAATATTAACGGTGGTTTGACAGGCATAAGCATCAGCCCCGGTGAGCATGATGTACGTTTGGCCTACAGTGACCCTATGATATATGTCAGCATCTGCATCAGCGGGCTTGCGCTCATGGGCATGGCTCTTTATCTTCTGCTATACCGCAAACGCAATTTTTCACGCAACGAACGCCAAAAACTGTACCGCTGCACAGCCGTTATTCTTATCCCTTGTATGATACTGGTGATTCTGCTTTATGAGCGACATACCGGGGAAGATAACAGTATTCGAAAGCGTCTCGCTTCCGGAGAAACGATTATCACACAATATGGCTATGACAGCACCACTGCAACGCAATTTAGTTTTTGGACGGTTGAAACAGCAGACTCCTTTTCCATCATTGACGGCGGTATACCAGCTATGGCTGACCTTGTTCGCACAGTTATAAAGGAACATAATAACCATGTGGATAATTGGATTATTACGCACCCACACCCAGATCATATGGGAGCCTTTAATCGTATCATGCAGGATGACGCCGTCTCGATCACAATCGACCATCTGTATACAGTGGAATTTCCATTAGAAGCTTATGAACAGATTGCACGTGATGTTGACGATATTGACACCTACTATACTTTTTTAGATACCACGCAAACACTGGAGGATAAGAATATATTATCTGTCGAATATCTACACGAGGGAGACACCCTGCATCTGGGAGACAGCCAGTTGAAGGTATATAGCGAATACACGCCTGAGATTATAGAACGAAATCTTGATTTGCCGAACAGTAGTTCTCTCATTTTCAAAATATCCGGGAAAAAACAAAGTATGTTATTTTTTGCTGATTTTGAAGATGCCGAATTGGCTGACAAACTGTATGAAAAATACGGACACGAACTGGACGCCACCTATATTCAATTAGGACATCACGGTAACAATGCACTTGCCCCATCCTACTATTTGAATTTGCATCCATCCGCCGTTTACGCAGATGCGCCTTATTTTTTATACACTGGGGAACAATATAAATGTAAGAATACATTAGCATATCTGAAAGATCACGATGTTGCTTGTTATACCTTCCACGGAGCACCACATCGGGTGTATGTGAGGTAGATTAAATAGTAAAAAGCGTATAACGCCTTAATACAATAGTTGATGGTGGAACCACACTACAAGCTGATACAGTACGCACGGTAATCAAAGAGCATGATAATCATGTCACTAACTGGATTTTAACACACCCTCATCCAGATCACATGGGCGCATTTAACCAACTCATGTCCCAAGCATATCAAAATATAAAAATTGATCACCTATACACTGTTCAGATACCATTGGCAGATTATAAACTAATTGCACGTGATGTTGATGATATTAACACATACTATACTTTTTTAGACCTGACGAACATGTTAAACAAGACTACCAAACTCTCTGTGTAGTATCTCCATTCTGGTGACACTCTTTCATTAGGCAGCAGTCAATTAAAAGTTTACAATGAATATTCAAAAAAGATAGTCGAACATAACCTTGATCTTCCCAATAGCAATTCCCTCGTTTTTCGCATTACTGGCAATGAACAAAGTATGCTATTCTTTGCTGATTTTGAAGACGCTGACCTAGCTGACGAGTTATACACAAAATATGGATACGAATTAGATTCCACCTATATTCAACTTGGTCACCATGGTAACAATGCGTTGGATTCATCTTTTTATTTAAATCTACATCCATCCGCAGTTTTTGCCGATGCACCTTATTTTCTGTATTCAAGTGATCAGTATAACTGCAGAAAGACACTTGCTTACTTAAAACAGCATGATATCAAATGCTTCACGTTCCAAGGGGCACCACATCGCATATACTTACAGTAGTTCTGCGCGTAACTTGTTTGGGGATATATCAACAAACAAAGGCTTGTGCATTTACATTCATATTAAAAGGGCATGCAGAATTTGCATGCCCTCTTCATTCGGTGAAATTGTTTGACCAAGTTTTACGTCTCAACCGCTTTACACAGATTAATCGCCTACCTTATGGTGTCCGGTAGCATTGTCTGAATCCTTCTTATCTGACAGTTTGGGCGAGTGATAGCGTTTTCTCATCAATCCCGTCTGCCATAATCTCCTCGCCCGTCTTTCCTTCACGGAGAAGGTGGATTGCCTTTACCAAATCATTCTTCCCCTCTGTGCGCCCTGCGATAAGCCCTTCTGAACGTCCCTCCATACGACCTGCTAACAATCCTTCCAATCGTCCTTTATTCTCCAGTCTCTCTGCCACATCACACATATTGGTCACTTCCTTTCCCTTATATAACAAAATTTCTTCGTATCTATTGTCCCCTGTCATTACTGATAAAAGTTTTAAAACCTCATCCACATGTTTTATAACTGTTCGATCATTTGGTATATAGTCCTTATTCCTGCGCTTTTCACAGAAAAACCTCGCAACAATTCCAAAGTCACTTTGAAACATTTCTAACTGTTCATCCGAAAGCCAAGCCACATTGACTACGTGGATCTGATAGTCGTTCACATATTTTTCCAGACCTTTTGGAATATCCAGCACTCCTTTTAATTTTGTTGGCGCATCCCATTCCTTGTCTGTGCCAAAATATAAAATTAATGTCACCACAGGAAGTGGCTTGCTTTTCGATAGGAGTTGCTCTCTGTATGAAGCACCATCATATCCCATAACCCTTAAGGACATATACTTTTCAATCCTAGTTTGTTTTCAAGTGTCTTTTCCGTCAAATCTTTTGTACCCATGTTACTCCCTCCTGTGCGTCGCAAGAGAGTCCAACCCTATCACTCTTTCTTGAAGTCCCCTGCTTTTGTTGTTATTGGAATCAAAAGCATAGATTTCGAAGTGATAAAGATCTCATAGAATTAAAAGATTATCTCAGAATCGTTATGCTTTGGGGCGATTATATCACCTTTTCATATATGATACAAGCAAAATTTGTAGATTTTCTTCCCAATTTGAATATAAAACTTCTATCATTTAACATATGGATCTCCATTCCGCCGACTTTGACAGGCGACACAAATAGTTACCGGCATGACCTTTATTTGTCTACATAATCTTCGATCCACTTGATTGCATAGAGCGGAATATTAGTCATCCATTCCTGTTCTCTGTAATCCGACATAGAAGTCCGAACTGCATAGGCTGGCTGATACTTCTCACAAAAGGACTTTAGACTTTTGGTCTTCAGGTTTTCCTCTGCCTTCACCTCAATTGGAATAACAGAAGTTGCCCCCTGAACCAAGAAATCAATCTCACCCTTGGAGTTCTTCGTCGAATAATAATAAGGAATCACTCCGATTAATATGTTCCTCTTCATTATATGCTATAAATGACATCTTATTTCTATACTCCTTATACCTTCTCTATTTTCTTATAGTTCTTCACAAGTATGCCCCAACAAATACGTCGCCGATGTCTCTCTCTCCGAAAAACATCCACGATCTCCAAAGACAATAAACGCATCTTTGGCACGTGACACGGCAACATTCATCATACTTTCATCCTTATCAATAAAATAACAGTTTTCTCCACTTCCATAGACTGTAGAAAACAAGATAATCCTTCTTTCTGCCCCCTGAAAGGTATGCACAGTTCCCACAGAAATATTTGACATTTGTTTGGCCAATGGTGAATTCATCAATTCTTTTTTTATCAAAAGTGCCTGTCCCTTAAAGGGCGTAATAATTCCAATCACGTCTTTACTTTCCATTTTTCCCGCATCAATATCTTGCTGATATTCTGCAATAAGCAAAGTATAGTTATGGATCAGCCAAGTGACTAGAGCCTCCGCTTCCGCTCTATTCTCTCTACTCCCCCCAATCTTGTGTGAATACTCAACAGATACCTGATAATGTCCCATTGGAGGAAGCAAACTCTTCTTTCCGGCCTCATAGGCACTTCCTCGTTTAGGTTGTAGCCTTCCTTTATAAACTAGTTTATTGCAATATGAAATTATCTCATCGTAACATCTCCGATGCTCATTCAAAAACATACCATGTTCGTATTTGTTATAAGCACATGATAACGCTGCAACCTTCATAATGTTTGATTGAGAACAATTTAAGCCATTATGCTCTAATTGTTCGAACTGTTTCTCTTCTGCAATCACCCCATAAATCATAGCCATAGTCTTATCTATTCCCCGAGTCACGCCCCAAACAGGAGATATCTGATGTTCATCGCCCACAACTAACGCTTTTTTTGCAAGTGAAAAATTCCCTGCAATCATCTCCGGTGAAATTTGACCAGCTTCATCTACAATCAGAAGATCTATGTAATTATACAGATACTGTCCACCATATACCTGGAATTGCTTGGGTAGCATAAATGTCGTCATAACCATACATGGAGCAATCATCGCCATCCTATGATAATATTCGTCTAGAACTTTTTCGAAAGTAGTAGGAATTTGCTTAACTGTTATAGTCGTATCACGTAACAACCATTCTCCCTCATAATAGTGCGCTGCCATCCAGAATTCCTTATAACGGATTTTATCAATCAGTTCATTCAGATCTGTTGGTGTAAATTGATTCCAAATAAATTTCTGTTCTTGCTTTACATCAAATGAATAGATATCTGCTAGTTTTTGATTGATTTCCTCCATCTGTTTCGTTGTGCTCTCCATTAATTCTTGAGCACTGCTTATCGCCTCTTCAAATTGATTGATCTGTTCACATGTCAGTCGATATTCCATATCATATTCCGACAATTTTGCTTGATACTGTTTTTGCACATCATGATACGTCACACTATCTTGTAGTATTTGGCACTCGTCTAAAATAGAAAAGGTGGATACATATGCTGCTTCTCGATTTTTACTCCATGGCAAAAACGGAAAAAGCCTTACCCACAATGGTAGCGTTTGATAACTTTGTTGCCATTCCAAATATCGTTTTTTACATACTTCTGCGTCTTTACTGATCAATTCCTGTTTTTGCAGGAACATTTCCTTCTGTTGTTGGTCCTCCTGTATCTGTACTTGCAACGATTTTAGATAAGCACCCCCTTCTTGATTTCCCATAGCCTCAAACAACTGATGCGTCATATTCAATATTTGCTTCCGTTCTTGATCTATATCGTTTAAATGTTGATAGACTTTCTCCACACATCGTTCTAAGTCAACTTCTTCCTGTCCAAAATAAACTTTAAACTCCTGACAGTATTTTTCCTTAGAACTTCTTCTATTGCTTTCTGCTTCTATTTTCTGGAAAAATTCTTTCTGACCAACACTAGAACATTGATAACCTATTTCCATGGCATTTTTCATTTTACTTGATGAGGGAAAATAGATAGCAAATTTGTCCGCACCTGTGATCCATTTATGTTCTAGGTTCTTTATCCCTTGATTTTCAATACTTCGAAAAGATTCAATAATATTGGTTACCGGCTGATTGTTCATCGAAGTTGCCACAATAAGTGGTGCATCTTTTTTTCCTAATGCGGCATTTACATACATATCCGCCACTATCGATTGTAGTAGAGTAGTTTTTCCTGTCCCCGGTGGTCCACCAACCGCTAAAATATCCCCCTCTTCCATTTCATTAAAATGATTGATTGCCTCTCTCTGAGATGGTGACAAGGGATGTTGTCCATTCATTTGTCCTGCATGTTGCATCATCTTATTTACATCATCATTTGAAATCAACTGCTTTTTCGGTTCAGTCTTTCCATTTGTCAACTTAGCATATAATTTGTTTTCTTCCTGGTTCTGCAACTCATTGTATAAACTTAATATATGCTTTGTGGCATTGACCATTTTATCCTCAAAGATATAGTATTTATTATCTAATGCAATTTTTTCACCACAACTTTGTACAAAAGCATCATCAAAAGAACTGTGCGTAACAGTTTCATACATAAATATCGCGTATTGGACATATTGTTCCCATGTCTCGATTTCATAACGTGCACTTGTCATCTTTTCTACGTACTCATCATAGGTTGTCATATCGCCAACAGATAATTCAGGGTCAATCATTGGATATAAATATTCTCTAGGAAACCATGGTTCTTTTCCAACATCCGCTCTGGACAATTTTCCTTCTCCGTCTAATTTTGCCGGGACAAAGAAAATGGAATTCAAGTCCTCTATCTTCTCATCTATCCTATCTCCATTTTCATATATGCTTGCTAAAGTTTTAAAGGCAATTATGACATTGATAGTTTGCTTTTGCATCTGCTGGTCTGTTTTACATTTTCCAAATAAATGCTCCAGAACAATATCTCCGACCTCTCCTGTCATTACTTCTTGCTCTGGAATCAAACAAAACTCCCCATCTTTATACTCGCATTTCGGATTTGTTTGTACCGCCACGGCATTTCTAAAATATCTTGTAACCTCTCTCATTCTCTCCCTATGCCCCTCTTCGTCCCTCTCGCACACCATAATTGATATAGTGTAAGTAATACGCCTTCCAGTCACTTCCATAAGTTTTCTGCAAGTCCTGATATCTTGTACGATAATTCTGCACACTAAAATCCACCTTTGCCTGACGTCCTTCGTTCATTCCATACTGGACAAAGTGCTGTAATACTGCGGCATCATCATCTCCATACGCACGATATACATCCGGATTTTTTGATATATAATAACTATAGTCATACACCGCGCTATAATCCACGCCATTCCACAAGGTCAGTCCATTCTGCAGCGTATTGCAACCGGTTCCTCTTCGTCCTTCCCGAGCGCCCCAATTAATATAGTGCACATAGTAATTTTTCAGATCATTTACATACGCACGGCGCAAATCTGCATACTGCAGACGATAGGATCGTACATCAAATGTACTCTTTGCCTGACGTCCTTCCTTCATTCCCCACTGGACAAAATGCTGTAATACCGCGGCATCATCATCTCCATACGCACGATACACATCCGGATTCTTTGATATATAATAACTATAGTCATACACCGCGCTATAATCCACGCCATTCCACA
>OKRU01002191.1_pt1 | contig 17900 bp, 22 predicted proteins | sample 1601131 | NCBI WGS metagenome assembly OKRU01 (sample SAMEA3541558, study PRJEB24748) | human gut metagenome | biome: human gut; feature: human-associated habitat; material: faeces | place: China | collected 2012
GCGCGATACCAAACTTCGCCACACCCGGATATTCACTTGCTGTTCCCTGACAGCTAGGGTATTCTAGCATAGAATAAGAAAAATGTCAATCCCTTTTTTGACTTTTTTCCTCGCGGGATGGGGCGGCCCGGGAGGCCGCCCCGAAAGATCATTTTGCAGGAACGAAAGCATAAACAGCCGTCGCGGAAACACAAAGCCTTTCCGGTGCGGACGCCGAGAAAATCTCCCCACGCAGGTGCATCAGCGACTTTCCGGCTGTTAAAACCTCCACCTTGACCAGCAGCTCCTCCGGGGAGAAGTGCAGCCGGTCGCCTAGGGTATCCGGGGCCACGGTGTGCAGCCCCTCCAGCGCTTCCCGGAGCCGGGGAAGGACGTTACTCTCCCCGCTCGCTGGTGACGACCTTCCCGATGTTCCACAGGCGGACGACCATCTGCTCGGCGGACTGCTTCTCCTCTTCACTGTTGTACTCCACGTAAACCGTGTGGGCGGAGCAGTCGGCGCACTCCACCTGGACGTTCCAGCCGCCCTCGTGCATCAGCATTCCGGGGCCGCGGCAAATGGGGCATTCTTCCAGAAAAAATTTCTCTTCCATGTTCATTTCTCCTTATCTGAAAACAGTTTGTGTATTGTCAAAAATCTCTTTTCGGGCAATGCGGGAATGGTTTGGGGCAAATTCCGGCAGATACCGGCAGACGGCCCCAACAAGAAGGGCGGGGTTCAGGGTCGGATTCTGGCAGCAGATGACTGCGTCCAGCATAAGCTCCCCGGGTGCCGCCGATGCAACATCCATGCTGCGGATCATGGGGCGGATATCCTGCTCTACGGTACCATTCTTGCCTTTCTTTTCCACGGGAATGCTTTCCCCGGCAAAAAGGTCTCGGATGGCCCCCTCGGCCCCCTCCGGGATACCGGCATCGTATTCCAGGGACACCCGGCAGCGCAGCAGGCTCAGGTCCCGGAGCTTGCGGCCGTTTTCGCAGCACTCCCGGACGAAGACCCCGGGAACAAGGGCCCCATTCAGCCGGTCCCGGATCTCCTCCATGGGGACGCTCTCCCCTTCCAGGTCAAAATCCAGCAGCTCGCAGACGCTCTCCACCCCAACAGACAGCGGCAGGGCAATGGACACCGATGGCCTGGGGTTGAAGCCCTTGGTATGGGTCAGGGGCAGCCCCGCCCGCTTAAAGGCCCGCTGGAACACCCGCATCAGATCCAGATGGGACATCCAGACGGCAGTGCCCGTCTTCTCAAACAGAAGTCTAGGCATCGCAGGCCACCTCCTTCAGCAGGCAATTGGCCCCGCAGCCCGCGCAGCCCTTGCGGCAGTCCGGGGTGACCGTATCGGCATAGGCCCGCTTGCGCTCCCGGAGCAGGAACTTCTTGGTCACGCCCACATCGATCATATCCCAGGGCAGCAGCTCCTCCTCGCCGTAGCCGCGAACGGTATAGAAATTCGGGTCAACGCCGCATTTTTGAAAAGCCTCCTGCCAGATATCATAGCGGAAGTATTCGTCCCAGCCGTCCAGTCTGGCCCCCATATTCACGGCCGCTTCAATAACCGGTCCCAGGCGGCGGTCACCCCGGGCAAAGACGGCCTCCAGGCGGCTCAGGTCCGGACTGTGGTAATCGTACTCAATGGATTTGGAATAGAAGTGCTCCTTCAGCAGCTTGCAGCGGCGCAGATACTCCTGAGGGCTGATCTGCTGCTCCCACTGGAAGGGCGTGTGGGGCTTGGGCACGAAATAGGCCGTCGCCACATGGACACGGAGCCCCCGCTTCTTGTTGACCGCGTGCTCCTTCCAGGCCAGGATGACCTTGTAGACCAGCTCCGCAATGCCCAGCACATCCTCGTCCGTCTCCGTGGGCAGGCCCAGCATGAAATAGAGCTTCACGCTGTTCCAGCCTCCGGCAAAGGCCTGGGTGCAGGTGGAGAGGATCTCCTCCTCCGTCAGGTTCTTATTGATCACATCCCGCAGCCGCTGGGTTCCCGCCTCCGGAGCAAAGGTCAGGCCGGATTTGCGCACGGCCTGGAGCTTCTCCATCAGCTCCCGGGAGAAGTTGTCCGCCCGGAGAGAGGGCACGGAGAGGCTGATGTGGTTTGCCTCGCAGTAGGGCAGCATTTTGTCCGTCAGCTCTTTCAGCCCCCGATAGTCCGAGGTGGAAAGGCTGGACAGGGTGATCTCATTGAAGCCGGAGCTTTCCAGCAGCTTCACAGCCTGGTCGTAGAGTACCTCCGGGCTCTTCTTCCGCACTGGGCGGCAGGAGAAGCCCGCCTGGCAGAACCGGCAGCCCCGGATGCAGCCCCGGAACACCTCCAGATTGGCCCGGTCGTGGACGATTTCCGTGGAAGGAACGATCATCTCCGTTGGGAAATAGGCCTTGTCCAGGTCCTCCACAATGCGCTTGGTGACCGCCTTCGGCGCGCCGTCCTTGGGCGTCACCGCAGTGAGCACGCCGCTTTCGTCATAGGTGTGGGTATAAAAGGAGGGCACATAGACCCCGGGGACCTTGGAAACGGCCTCCAGGAAACGGGGCTTGTCCCAGTTTTCCCGTTTTGCCCGCTTATACACATCCAGGATCTCCACGGTAATGTCCTCGCCCTCCCCCAGGGAGAAGAAATCCACGAAATCCGCCAGAGGCTCGGGATTGAAGGCGCAGACGCCCCCGGCGAAGACCATATTTTTCAGGCCCTTCCGGTCCGCAGAATGCAGCGGGATACCGGCAAGGCGCAGCATATTGAGGATATTGGAATAGGACATCTCATAGCCGATGGTAAAGGCCACCATGTCGAAGTCCTTCACCGGGTCTTGGCTTTCCAGTGCCCACAGGGGAAGGTGATTCTCCGCCATGGCCTGCTCCATATCCCCCCAGGGTGCGAACACCCGCTCGCACCACACATCGCTGATCTGATTCATGACCCCGTAGAGAATGCGCATCCCCACATTGGACATGCCGATCTCATAGGTGTCCGGGAAGCAGAAGGCCACGCGGACGGCCATATCTTCCTTCTTCTTGCACACCTGCCCCCATTCGCCGCCCACATACCGGGCCGGCTTCTGCACCGTGGGCAAGATGCGGCTTTTCAAATCTGTCATCTTGTTACCTCTTTGCGTAAATTGCCCATATATTGTACTCGGTGCAGGCCATGTTTGCAAGTTATTTTTCGAAATTTGGCGGATTTCCTTTCCTGCCCCGGATTTTTCCCTCTGCGCACGCTCGGTTGCCCCGAAGCCAAGCCGCCGGGAACACCGCCGCACCGGGCAGGAATCCCAGCCGAAGGCAGCCAAAAGCGCCGCACAGCGCAAATGCAAAGCCTGTCCAGCAGGTGATCGCCGCTGCAGCGCGGTCCGGAAGCACCAGTTCAAGCGCTCTGCGTAAAATCCGCCCGCCATCCAGCGGATAAATGGGCAGCAGATTGAAAAGCCCCTGTACCAGACCGCAGAGCGCCAGTCTTGGGAAGAAACGGCCCATCAGCGTCAGGCTCAGGCTCCCCACCGGCCCCGCAGCAGCGGCCAAAAGCTCTCGGACGGGATTCAAAGCATCCAGCTCCATGGCCGCCCCACCAGGTCCCACAGCGATCCTTCCAACCTGCCCGCCCAGGGCCGCAATGGCAAGATAGTGGCAGAGCTCGTGGACAGCTGCCGCCAGAACCGCTGCCGCTACCCAGGGCAGGGGCAGCACCAGAAGCATCAGCGCAAGCGCCACACAGCCCCAGCCGGACAGTTCCACGTCACCCAAGCCCCGCCCCCCGGAGGATGCTCCCGCAGAAGGCCGCCACCGCCTGACCGGCGTTGGTCCCCTGCCGCAGCGTCTTCACAAGCTCCGACAGGGCCTGCGCCGTCACCTCCGGATTGCCGGGGAGAAGCCAATATTCCAAATCATCCTTCGGAACCGCCAGCAGCACCACAAACGCAAGGATCAGAAAAATCCAATAAGGAAATCGTCTCTTTTTTCGCCTCCCGGGGTAGTCAATTCGATAGGCCACAGGCGTCCACCTCCCGCTCTATGGTATGCTGACCGCACAGGAACCATGCGTTGCAAAAAACAGGCAGCCCCTTTCAGGACTGCCCGCTTGCGCTTCCCAATATGAAATATCAGAATTCCACCGCATTGTCCGCCGGCGACTTACCCTGCATACGGTAGGTCACGTTTGCCAGCTTCCGGTTTTTCAGGGAGCCAATGATTGTAGGCACCGCGCCGATCAGGGTAAAGAGATATAGCTGGAGCAGATTGCCGATGTAATCGCCAGCCTCGATCGCCTCTTCCTGAATCAGGTAGGGAATTGCCCGGTAGGCGTCTGTAAAAGAGACCTCAAAATACTTCGCCACAGTAATGGCCCAGTCCAGCCGGTCGCCCACATAGGTCATAACCAGCATCAGCACACAGGCAATGACGATCCCTCTGGTGGACAGGCGGCCGCTCAGCAGCTCATAGCCCTTCAGGGTGCAGATTGCCAGCACGATGCCGGACAGGGCCGCCACATATCCCAGCTGCTCCAGCAGCACGATACAGGCCGCGCCGAGTACACTTCCCAGCAGCGCGCCCACGATACCCGCCAGCACATTTTCCGGCTTCCGTTCCATTTCCTGCCGGGCCTGCTCCTTCATGCTGTCCTGCTGCTGATAGCAGCTGTCGCACAGCAGGGACGGTACACCCGCCATGACGCAGGCCTCGGTCTGCACCGTCTGGCCGCAGCCCTGGCAGCAGCTTTGGTATCCCCGCGAACGCAGGAAGGACACGGTCTCCCGGGTGACCTGTTCCAGTTTGTCAATATCTTTCATGCTGCCGAAATGCGCCTTCAGAATGAATTCCACCCGGCTGCGGCGGACGGTGCAGTTTGCCACCAGCTTGTTGCCCTTGACAAAGGACTTCAGCTCCGCCCCATCAGGCTCCTGGCCGCCTCTGGTCAGAGAAAAGACCAGTGAAACATAATTCTGGTTGCTCGTGCCGCGCGTCAGCAGCATATTCATACCGCCCTGATTTCCGAAAAGAATCCCGCTCTGGGCATCCACCGACAGCCGAAGCCGCTGGGCCGCCTGAGTCAGATAATCCTGCATTGCATTGCTCATAATGTTCTCTCCTCTATCTCCGATATTCTCTTTCCGCTCGCCGCTCTTTCCAAAGTGGCTTTTGCCATTTGATTTTAGCATAGACGGCAAACCACGTCAAGCATCTATTTTCTGATATGTCCCCGCCCGGGAAAATCCGCACGTTAATTCATCAAGGCACTTGACACATTGGAAAAAATTGAGTATAATACCCTAGCTATCGGGGTGTGGCGAAGCTTGGTATCGCGCTTGGTTCGGGTCCAAGAGGCCGCGGGTTCGAATCCCGCCACTCCGACCAAAATAGGAAAAACGCTGAAATCTCTAAAGGATTTCGGCGTTTTCCTTTTCCGTGGCTCCGCGCTTGGTTTTTGATAGATTTTACATGAACCAAGAGGAGCGGTTTTACATGAGAAAAAAGGGAATTATTACGATGGCTGTAAGGGAATCCGCTATGGATGCCTTTGGGAGATTTTTGCTAACCAAGCGCGCCAACGGCGTAAAAACCAAGACCATTGAAACCTACAGTCAGCATTTTCACGCTATTTCCAAGCATCTGGATGTGCGCCAAGAGATAGCGGGAATGACTGCCGAGGACCTGCGGAATATGGTCATTTCGATGCAGGAAAGCGGCCTGTCCCCGAACTCTATCAAGAGCTACACAATTACTTTGAAAGCCTTTTTGTCATGGTGCAATGCCGAGGGCATTACTTCCTTGAATATGGCAAAATACAAGGGCGAGGAAACCATAAAAGAAACTTATTCCGACGAGGAGCTTTCAAAGCTGCTCCAAAAGCCGGATATGAAGAAATGCTCCTTTGCGGAATATCGCAGCTGGGTGATTGTGAATCTGCTTGTCAATTGCGGATGCCGCGCGGCGACGATACGGAACATTCTTATTCGGGATGTGGATTTACCTAGCCGTGTTATTCAAGCGCGGCACACGAAGAATCGGAAAGCGCTGGTTATTCCCCTGTGTTCGCAAATGGTTGGCGTTTTGCGGGAATATCTCAATATTCGCGGCGGAGAAGCAAACGACTTTCTTTTCTGCACGGAACACGGGACGCAGCTAACGGAAAATGCCTTGCGTTGCAGTATCGCAGACTATAACACACGGCGCTGTGTCGGAAAGACAAGCATTCATCTGTTCCGCCACACGTTCGCCCGGAAATATTTGGTAGACTGTGGCGGCAACGCTTTTGCCCTGCAACGGCTTTTAGGCCACGCCACACTGGATATGACAAAGCACTATTGCGAAATCTACGACACGGATTTAACGAAGAACTTTGACAAATATTCCCCTCTGGCGCAAATGAAAGCGGGCGGCGGAAAAATCAAAGTCAGGCAGGGACGGCGCTAGACGCTCTGCACGGGTCGTATTTACACAAAGGGAATTTTATCCAAGAGCATAGAAAAAGAGCGGGAGGCACAACGCTTCCCGCTCTGGACGTATGTATTAAAATGTAAATGGTTCGTTCTTTATTTCTCCATAAGCAAACGGATTGACACCTAATTCATTGCGGAGAAAATAGCTTATTTCCTCCACCATAACAAAAATACTGTCATATTCTTCCCGCTTTTGGTCTGCGCGGATTTGGGTATAGATGGCTTCCAGCTGGTCTAGCATTTCCCAAGTTGTCATTAAAATTTGAATCTCCTTTCTGACGGCGCGGGAGAAACTTGTTTCTCCACGCCGATTTTATTTATATTATCTATCTTATTTATATTTATTTCTCTATCCTCTGGCGTGTCATTGTAAACGGTTTGCGGCGTTATCGGAACGTCTGCCGTAAAATCATAGCCGTTTGCCGTTTCCTCTTTCTCTGCTTGTGTGGCGCGTTGTGGCGTTTCGTAGAAATCAAAAGTATTCCCATTCCCGCGCCGGACGAGATAGCCCTTGTCTATCAGCTTTAGGAATTGGTCACGGTAAGTAGAAGCGGGCATTCCCACCGCCTGCCGGATGGCCGCAGGCGAAAGCGCAAGCGTAAAGCCGTCGGCATTGGACGCAAGATATAAGTAAAGCATTAAAGCGTGTGCGCCCAAGTCACGGGCCGCAGCTTGCCAATGACTGTTCTTGATACCGAGGAAATCAGATGTGGCGCGTTCTCTGTGAATCTCTATAAGCCGTTGGTTCGGCACTGTGTTTGGCATTCTCCATTTTCTCCTGTCTATTGGAACGCTGGGAGGGAATGCCCCTCCCGCCGATTATGTATTACTTCCCAAGGCTTTCCAGTTTCTCATTCAAGCCGTCGATTGCGTCAAAGATTTCTGACACGTCCACCGTGGCGGAAATCCGGGAAAGCACGTCCTGTGTGATTTCCTCTTTCATCTGCTCCATTTCCCGGCGGTGGTTCGCTTCATCAATGTTGCAGCTATCCAAATACATCAATTTGAGCGTTGCCTGCATATCCTGTTCCATACCTTTTATGAGATAATCGAATAGAAACTCTTTTTGAACATTTAACATTTCCAGTCCTCCAAATTCTATAAATTTATATCAGAAAGTGATATTTTCTTAACTTTCTGATAATATTATATCATAATTTTTATATTGTATCAAAGAAAGGACGCTGTATGAAAACCCTGTGAAAACAGGGGGGCGGGATATATTTTGGGAAATTGCAGCAAAATTTCTCTTGTGGCGGTTGTGCGTGGCTCATTCCGCCACGAAATGCTCTGAAATTCTGCCGTTACCGTCAAATTCTATTGATTTTTCTTGAAAATCAACGTGAAACGCGCTGTTTTTCTGTATTTCACATCAAATATCAGGGGAAACACGCTGTATTCGCTTGAAATGAGCGCATTCATACGGAAACACAGCGTGAATACCAGATTTGGACAGATTTCACAATGGAACAAATCGTTTTCCTGTTGGAATGGCCTGATTTTTGTTAAAAAGAGAGAAATATAGAAAAATCGCGTGAAAAGTTCGGAAAAAGGTTGAATATATATATATATATATATATATATATAATTGTGCGTGCGGAAGTTCTGATTTATCAGGACACACACACTTTTCTTTTATTTATGGGAGGAATAACAAATGCGTATCGTGTTGGATACCGACAAGAAAACCATCACCGTGCCGTGGAATTATGCGGCCAAGCTGGAAGAACTGAACGGGATTATTGAGCAGGGTGGCGGCACAAAAAAGTATGACTTCAAAAGCTATCTGACGGAAATGTGGGAAACGTGCATGAAAGATACTGACAAGCATTTGAAAGTTGCGGATAAGCCCAGCAGTAAACATAAATAATTATGGGTGCAAAGCGTATTACCCCAGAGGAAATCATTGAAATACAACGCTTATATCGGCAATTAGGCACATATGCCGCCGTGGCGGCTGAAATAGGGCGTAGCGCGTCCTCCGTGTCAAAGTATGTTCAGATGAAAGGCGTTCCCACAAATATACGCATAGCGGTGGAGAATCTGACGCAAAAGCTATAGAAAACAATCTTTGTTGTGTCTATAAACAAAAAGCCGCAAGGAGCGCGGCGCATATTGTAATGGACGCACAAAATACATGAAACGAGGAAAGAGAGCATGAAAAAAATGGTTGCGCTGCTTCTGGCGGCGGTAATGTGCCTGAGCCTTGCGGCTTGTGGTTCAAACGAACATACTGACGTTCCTCAGGAAAACGAGACACAGGCGCAAGCAACAAAGGACGAGCTGTTAGCCCAGGCAAAAGAAGTAGATGCGAATGATATTAATAATGCGTGCTACGAAAATCTTGTAAAGGCCAAAAGTGACTACTGCAACCAAACCCTACAGCTAACGGGCATGATTAAAACATTTGGTGATAATTATGTGGAGTTGACAGGAGTCAACGCAGCGAAATATCTTGTCGATGTCTATTTGCCCGAAGAAGAACTGCTCAAGCTGAAATCAGGACAAAGTATTGTTGTTGTGGGACAAACGACAGATGAAATTAAAAAGGAAACCGTAAATATCGCTGGTATGCCATGGGATACAAACCATTTGCAGATGCCAGTAGCCTATCTTGTGAAGGATACTTTTGAATTTACAGGCGTTCTGAAAGGCCCGAATACAAGCAATGCGCCTGCGTTCAATATTGAAATCGGCAAAAGCAACTATTGGATGCTGATTTACTTTGCAGATGGCGTTGATACAAGCACTTTGGAAAGGGATCAGAAAATAACTTTTTCCGCAAAAGCAATCTACGAAAATCCTTCTTGGCACTATTACGACGCACAAATCATTGGGTGATTTCAGTAAATGGGAGCGGGGCGCAAGTCCCGCTCCTTTTCCTATCCGTTTCATTAGGGTATAGCCCAATGACAATGAAAATCCCCTCACTTTTTTGTTTCACATATATTATATCATAATATTTGAAATATTTCAAAATACGGATATATCCTATTGACATATTTCTGAATTTGTGATAGAATAAGGACAGATAAAGCAAGGGGGCTTTTGGAATGCGGGTTTTCTATGTGCGCTGCTCCACCATCGAGCAGAACGAGGCGCGGCAGCTGAAAATGGCAGAAGAGCAGAACGCCGAGAAGGTGTTTGTGGATAAGGCAAGCGGCAAGAACACAAACCGCGCCGCGTTTAAGGAAATGATGGCTTTCGTTCGGGCGGGCGATACCGTTGTTGTTGAGAGCATTTCCAGAATTGCGCGGAACACGCGGGACTTGCTTTCTATCGTGTCAGAACTGACCGAAAAGGGCGTGGAGTTTGTCAGTCTGAAAGAGAACATCGACACCACCACCCCGCAAGGGCGTTTTATGCTGACCGTGTTTGGCGCTCTGGCTGAATTGGAGCGGGAGAACATCTTGGAGCGTCAGCGCGAGGGAATCGAAATTGCCAAGAGCGAGGGCAAGTATAAAGGCCGCAAGCCCATTGATTATGACGAAAGTCAGATGAAAGCCCTTTGCAAGAAGTGGCGGGCGGGTGAAATCACCGCCACGGCTGCTATGAAAGCGTTAGGGCTAAAACCCAATACATTCTATCGTAGGGTAAAAGAAATGGGGCTGTAAGCAGCCCCGCAAACAAGTTCAAATACCAAGCAAGCCGCCACGATTGGGGTTCGCGTTCCCCTCTGGCATCGCGTGAGCGATGCATCGACGTGGTTCGGGTCCAAGAGGCCGCGGGTTCGAATCCCGCCACTCCGACCAAAGGCAGGAATTGTACGCAGTTCCTGCCTTTTCCCGTATAAAAATACTTTCGAAGATTCGAACCCACTCCCATACAACGGTCCAGTGGACCGTTGCCAAACTCCGGCTTGACGGAGTTTGCACCACAGCTTCATCGAATCCCGCCACTCCGACCATGATGGCAAAAAACGCTTGAGGCTCTAGAGCTTTCAAGCGTTTTTCCTTTTCTCTGTGCCTCGTGGGACAGGCATAGAGCATTCACAGTCAATTCCGAGGTGTTCCTCCACAGCCTCCAGCATTCCTTTTCCTCGCCGGACTTGCGGCCTTTTAGTGATTGCCTACCGTTACAGGAATGCGAAGCCGGCGGAGCTGCTGCTTCATTTCGGGCGTGATGCGGTAGCTTTCCACTGCCTTTTGAATGGTCTTGTTGTGCGTCCAGGCATCCAGCCGCCGCTCTGTGAGCCAGGGCAATGTTTCCTCCGGCTGCTTGGCCAGAGCCGTTGCGAAGAACCAGGCCCGCATCATATTGAGATAGTATTCTTCGCTGTGTACGCCCGCCACCCAGGCCAGATATTCCGGCTGGAATGGGTTGTCCAGGTAATAGCGCGTCAGCATTCCCATGGCATAGCGCACAGTATAGAGCCTGTCGGAATCCAGCCACAGGCGAATGCTCACCAACAGTTCTTCTTTATGCTTTGCAAAAACCTTGGGGCAAAAGCAGTCGCAGGTGGCCCAATTGTCAATGTAAGGCAGGAATTTCTCTGTTTCTGCCAGTGCCCTATCATAGTGCCGGATGTTTTCCACGAGAAATGCATGGAGGTTATTCTCCTCGTAGTATTTGTGGGGCAGACTGCGCAGAAAGGCTTCCGCCCGGGTCGTTCCGGAGAGCTCCTTTGCAAGCTTCCGCAGCAGCGGTGTGCGCACGCCGATGATCGTTTCCGGGGATACGGTGGGCATCAGCTTGCTCTGAAAAGCCTGATAGGTTTCGTCCTGCAAGGCAAACAGCTTCTGCGTAATCGCTTCATCCATAAAAACGTTCTCCTTTGCATTGTTTTCGTTTCCCGCCTTGGCTCCCGGTTGCAGCGGTTCCGCCCTGCCGCGCCGGACCAGTGCGGACAGAACTTTTCGGCCGATCCCCTTTCCGCGGTAATGGGGCTCTCCGATGACAATGGGCATATCGTCCTGCTGCGGGCATTCATTCCGTGCGTAAGTCACGCTCAAACCGCAAAACGTCGGGGATTCGGTCTTTGGTGTAGTGTTTGATTTCCATTCTATTCAACTCCGTCGCAAGCGAAAAAATCATCACAGAAGCGATTCCATTTTATTTCATATTCATCGTGGCTCACTAAAGTCATTTCTTTCGGGGTGTAGATCCCCCGTTTTTGTGCTTCATCCACCATTTTATATATCCAATCATCAGAGGTCTCTACTATAGCACGGACACAGTCCCAACCCTTCAAAAACGCATAGTACAGCCGGGTATGCCCATCCAGCGAAATATACCGCTCCTTATCTGGAAATACCTGGATGATAATGTCTTGCGGCTTATGAATGAAGGAGCTGATAGCATTCATCTTATCTTCATCCACATAGAATTGTGACGGCTGAATCTGTTCTAAGCACAAAGTCAGTAAGGATAACCGTGGATACTCCATAACCTTCTTCCCATCTTTGTCATAGAACTGTGTAATATGCGGAGCATAGAAGCGAAATTCTTCAATAACCGCTGTATACACGGCTTGATTTTCTCCTCGGATTATGGCTTCATAGTCGGAAATGATCTCCACTTCATATGGCTTTCCATCTACTAAAAAGCAACCGTGTTGAAGTAGAACTGCCTTGGAAAATTGGTTATCATTGTATGTATTTATTCGCTGAATGTCCATTATAGCCTCCGGCCGTTGCGCAAGGAAAAGCATCATTCAAGATACGTTCCCGCTGAACTTGAATAGATTCAAACACCAATGGGTTATGACAGTGCCATCACCCAAAAGTCTTCGATGCAGTCGGAATAGGCAATTTCATCCTGTATGGTTTCCAAATATCGGAAACCGGCCTTTTGGTAGGCTTTAATTGCTCTTTGATTGCGGGCCGAAACACGAAGAAGCACTCGTCCTTTGTGGCCTTTGACACGGCAGAGTTCCTCGACACAACGGCCTACAAACGCAGCACCGTTTCCTTTTCCGCAGAACTGCGGTGCCATAGACCAGCCGACCCACAGATCGTCGCCCTCATACTGGCAAGATACCTGTCCAAGAACGGCACCTCCGCCAACCAAGCAGAACTGCTCTATTCCCCAAGTAGATTCATCCATTAGGTATTCATCATGATGTCCTTTGATACTATAGGCTTCATAGGGCGTTTCGTACTCCCATTGGGCTATTTCCTCTGCAATGTCTTTGGTAAGTGGTTTTAGCGAACCGTTTTCCAAATTAAATTGGTTTTCCATTTACATTCCTCCAAAATTTTCTTCGGAGGGTTAGGAAGCGTGAACCCTCCATACACGATTCATCTTCATAAAAACCACCCTTTCTAATGTTAATTTGTATGCAGACACCTACATTTGGTGTTGATACTGTTGTTCAGACCAGCTCTATCCGAGATTAAGCAGCCATCTGCACTAGAACCTCATTTACTTCTCAAGACACTTCATTGTGCCGCTCCAGAACATAGCAAAGCAAATCCACCGGCCCGTCTACAGGGTGATAGAACCCCTTTGTACGCCTGCCCTCAAAAGAGAAGCCCAGCTTTTGGAGCATATTTTTAGCTTTACATTACCTTGATTTCTGCACTGTTTTTATCCCAGGAGCGGTACAACGCTTCCAGCTCCGCGATTACCTCATCCCTGGGACGGAGCAATCCCTTGTAGTGGCTGACCAGCAGATACGGTGCTTTCAGACCTTTCAAAACCGCGATTTCCTCTTTTACCAGCTGGGCATTGAAAACGTAGTAACCGTCCCGGGCTTTGCTGTACAGGGCATCCCCCACGAATGCATAGGTTTCGTTCACTTCCAGCCCCAGGCAGCCCTTGCAATGGCTGGAAGGCAGGGGGAAAATATGCAGACCGCCAATAGAAATATCCTTATCAACCACAGTTCCCATTCGGACATGGCGCTTGGTTTCAGGGGATACAAAGGCTTCCGCAATGGAAAGCTTCCCCAGATTGCCGGTATGATCCTGGTGGAAATGGGACAGGACCACATGATAGCTGCCCGTCAATTGGGAAATCGCCCGCTCGCCGCTGCCCACATCGTAGAGCCACAGGGCATCCCCCTCCTGGATGATTCCAATATCTGCCGACAGAGGATTCTCTGAGCACGCGATATAGCTTATTTTTTCATTGATGGCGATTTCTTTCACTTTCCGCTCCCTCTTTTCTACCCAATTGCCGCCTGCGCAATTCCGCGGTTTATTCGCTAAGCGATTTAATACAAGAATCATACCACACAAGCACGAATTTTTCCATATTTTTTCGTAAAAAACAGGAGCGCATCATTCAAGATGCACTCCCGTTAAAAGATGATGGGTTCGAATCAACAGGTCTTTCTATAAGGGAAGAAGCAGGAGCTTCTAAGCTCCTACTTCTTGGTCCGAGTGACTGGATTCGATAACATTATGGTGCAAATTCCGTCCAGCCGGAATTTGGAAACAGTCCACAGGACTGTTTCATCCAATGGGTTCGAATCGGGAACTTTTTACAAAACAAGAAAACGCAGGAGCTACTGACTCCTGCGTTTGGTCGGAGTGTAATTATAGGATTTCAGAAAACACAGATATATCAACGGTTTGCTGGCAGTCGGCAAGAGGTATTTATTCTAAATTGCATTCTAATTGCAAGTTATTAATTTTGTATTATTCCAGTGCATAAGGGCGATTGCGTGGCAATACCTTTAGACCTACAAAGCCGAACTCACTTAGTGTTTTTTCAAAATAGTGATACACATCTGGCACAGAAATCTTCGACATCAACCTAGTGAATATTTTTATTTCTTTATTTTGTTCATCAATATGAACATCCTCAACAATAATACAGGGCTCTACAACACGTACTTTTTGCAGTCTATCGAAGATTCTCTTCACTTGATAAGGCCTAGAGTTTTCTTCATAATTAAACACAAACATAGTTCTTTTAGGAGGAATATACTCTTCCTCAGACTGCGGGAGCGAGCGAATAGCTTGAACCGAGTCCTCCAAATTATTAAGTTTTTGAAGGATGTACCATAGAATGTTTGAATTTTCTTTATCGGATTGATCTACAAACTGAGTTTCAGAGATCTTTATTATCTGGGCTTCTCTATCAAACTCTTGAATTACGTCGTATATCGGACTACCTTCTTTATTAAAGTCAATTTTAGCTTCTGCTGCGATAATATTATCTTTTAATTCCAGCACTCCTTGTGCATCATTTTGGTAAAAAATTGTTCGCTCCATTATTATATCAGATGGCAGAGGAGTACCCTTTTCCGCAATCATTATGACAGGCTTGCCAAGGCTATGCCGAAAAGCCAACTCGTACATTACGTTCGGATTTTTATTTGTCAAATTAGCAATAGCTAATTTATCCGAGTATATTTCTTTAATAATCTGTTTAGTGATTGAGCCGGGTTCGCTAATCTTGTGAGCTACCACCAATTCATATTTGTCGCATAATGCAGGTCGAATGGCCGCATCAATGATACCTTCAATATGTCGACGTATAGGGTCGGAATCGTCTCCTATGGGCGTAATAATAAAACAGCGATCCTGACTATTCATAAAATAACTCCTTTGTTAAATGTAGATATGAAAGGCATCAATTTTCTTTTATTATATATTACTTTTTTAGACAATACAACTTAAAATTCTAAAAGTTTCTAGTAGAGTACTGCGAGAACAACGCCGCCCAACAGGACAACGGGCGGCGTTTTCATATATAAAACCATGAAGGGAGGTCACTTCCACCCGGCCAGTCTGCGGACTGGCTTTTTTCATGCCACGAAAAGGAGGTTTGCAAATGGCAGATGATAAGAAAAATATTCCCGATGTAGCCTCTCCTATTGAGGCACCCACTCCTGCGGTAGAAAATGCCGCCGTGCCGGAGCAGCCCGCTCCCGAGGCTGCGCTGACCGACGCAGAGGCGGTCATGCTGGAGCATGAGGGACAGGCGGCGCTCTTTGAGATGGGCGAGGCCGTGCCTGATCCCGCCGACGCTGTTACTCACGCCGAGGTGGAGAAGCCTGTCGCTCCCGAAGTCCCCAAGGCTGAAAAGGAACAGGAGCAGCCGCCCACGCTCGGCAAGGACGATTCCGCCCCGGCACATTCCGGCAAGGTAGTGGATTTTGCCGCCGCCCGTGACGAGGCGGCCAAGGAGGAGAAAAAGGTGGTCAAGCAGAAGCCACCCACGGAAAAGGACAAGGCCGCCAAGCCCGGCAGAGGCCGTCCGCCCAAGGAGGGCAAGGCCGCTCCCGATAAGGTCAAGCCGCCCAAACCTCGGGACAAAAAGTCCCAAAGTAAGCCCGCCCCGGAGAAGCCTGCCGTGGATAAGGGTGGCGCTCCCGCCGGTGTGGAGGTCACGCCGGAGCCATCTGCGCCCCGTGACGCCACTCGACCGGCAAAAGAGGAGATCGTCTATCTCAACCTGTCCGATCTGCATCCGTTCAAAAATCACCCCTTTGGTGTCCGGGACGATGCGGAAATGCAGGGGCTTGTGGAGTCGGTCAAGGCGGCGGGCGTCAATCAGCCTGCGCTGGTGCGTCCCCGTGAGGATGGCGGCTATGAGATCATCGCAGGCCACCGCCGCCAGCGGGCAAGCGAGCTTGCCGGATTTGCGAATATGCCGTGTATCGTCCGCAACATGACGGACGATGAAGCCATCCTCGCCATGACGGATGACAACCTCCGCCACCGTGAGCGCATTTTGCCCACGGAAAAGGCGCAGTCGCTCAAAATGCAGGTGGAGGCCATCAAGCACCAAGGCTCCCGTCCCGGAGAGGAGGACAAGGACGCCGGAAAACGCTCTACGCAGGTCGTGGGAGATCGCAACGGTATGAACTACAAACAGGTGCAGCGGTATATCCGCCTGACCGAGCTTGTGCCGGATTTGCAGAAAATGGTGGACGAGAAAAAGCTGGCGTTCACCCCGGCGGTGGAGATCTCATTCATCCGCCCCAAAAATCAGAGGTATATCGCCGTATCCATTGAGGGGCAGCAGTCCTCACCCTCGCTGTCGCAGGCGCAGAAAATGCGGGAGTTGGACAAGGACGGCAAGCTCAACGGCGATGTGATCGACGGTATTCTGTCGCAGGAGAAAAAGGAGGTAGACAAGGTGATCATCAATAGTGCGGAACTGGAAAAGTATTTCGGCAAGGACAAGTCCCCGAGGGAAATGAAAGACAAGATCATTTCTCTGCTGGATGACTGGAAGTCTAAGCAGCCGCCTGAGCTGGGCAAGCCCGAAAAGAAAACGGATCTTGAAAAGTGACCTTGGGACTTTTTGTCCCGAGGTCTTTCGTTTATGAATTGGAGGTTTTTACAATGAAACGACCCCTTGCGTATATCACCGCCGCAGGCGTAAGCAGCGACCACGAAAACGCAAAGCTGGCGGCGCAGTATTGCCGCACGGTGTATGAGGCGGGCTTTTCGCCCATCTGCCCGACGCTCTATCAGCCCCTTTTCCTCAATGACGCCGTTCCCGAGGAACATAAGAGCGGCATCGACATGGGGCGCGACCTGCTCCGCCGCTCTCATGTGCTGGTGGTGTGCGGTCATACCGTCACCGAGGCCATGAAGAACGACATCGCCGTTGCCCAGCGGCTCGGGATCACCGCCACCACCCTTGAGGGCATTTTGACCGTCAAGGGACAGGGACGCAGATAAGATGACGGCGCTCCGGCTGGGGAGCCTGTTTGACGGGATCGGCGTGTTTCCGCTGGCGGCGGTGCGCTGTGGCATTGAGGATGCGTCCGGCTTTGCAGAGCGGTTTATTTATTATGAAAGGCAGGTGAGAGCGGATGGCAGGCAGAATTCTGACGTACAGTGAAAAAGATACCTGGATCCATCGGCTTTCCGGCGTTTCTAAAATGATCTTTTTCCTGCTCTGGTCGCTGACCGGTATGCTGACCTATGACACGAGAGTGCTGATGGTTATGCTGATCTGCAGTCTGGTGATCTTTAAGGTTTCTCATACGGAATGGAAGCAGGTCGGGACAGTATTTCAGTTTATTTTGCTGTTTTTGTGTATCAACCTATTTGCGATCTGGCTGTTTTCCCCGAACCAGGGGACGGTGATCTACGGCACAAAAACGGAGCTTTTACACCTGTTTGGCAATCATAATATCACAAAGGAACAGCTGTTTTACCAGTTTAATATCTTGCTGAAGTATCTGACAGTAACGCCGGTGGTACTGATGTTTATCGTGACGACCAACCCGAGCGAGTTTGCGGCAAGCTTAAATCGTATGGGTGTCAGCTACAACGTGGGCTACGCCATTGCCATCGCGCTGCGTTACATCCCGGACGTACAGTCTGATTTTACCAAGATCAAGCATGCGCAGGAAGCGCGGGGCATCGAGATGAGCAGCAAGACATCCCTCTGGACAAGAATCAAGCGGATGAGCGCGATTATTTTCCCGCTGCTGTTTTCCAGCATGGATCGTATCGATGTGGTCAGCAATGCCATGGAGCTGCGGGGCTTCGGTAAAAATAAAAAACGTACCTGGTATATGGGAAAGAAGCTGGTACGAAATGACTATCTGACGATTG
>OKRU01002197.1_pt1 | contig 17873 bp, 14 predicted proteins | sample 1601131 | NCBI WGS metagenome assembly OKRU01 (sample SAMEA3541558, study PRJEB24748) | human gut metagenome | biome: human gut; feature: human-associated habitat; material: faeces | place: China | collected 2012
ACCCACGTATCCAGCTTGGAAGGCTGGTGTTCTACCATTGAACTACACCCGCATAAATTGGAAAGCTCAAAATCAACTTCCCTATATAAAATTTATAATTGCGTCACAATCGGGGTGACAGGATTCGAACCTGCGACCCCCTGATCCCAAATCAGGTACACTAGCCAAACTGTGCCACACCCCGAAAAGTTTTAAGTCATTTCCGTGACGCAAGTAAGAGTATATTATAGTTTAACAGAATTGTCAACACTTTTTTTCAAATTTTTTAATTTTTTTCTTTATTTCTTTCGAGAAAGCCGCGAAAACCCTTTTCTACCTGCTTTCTCGGCAGCATCACACGATGACCGCACCCGAGACATTCCATCTTAATATCCATTCCGACACGCACCAGCTTCCAGCGGTTCTCTCCGCAGGGATGCTGCTTCTTCATTTTGATTACGTCGCCTACCTGAAGTTCCATCTCCATCTCCTGCCTTTCCAGTCTGCATTTTACTCATCATACCATTTCCTTGGCTTCGTTGCAATTACTTGTATTCTTTTTCTTAGCATAACGCCAAAGTATACACAACCGTAACAAGTCCACTGATCACGCATGGTGCTGCCCGGATTCTACCAGAATATAATTCAGAATCCCGCCCAATACTCCGCTCAGACCGATAGAAGCCCGGATGTTCTATGACCTGTGTCGCAGCCTGTTTGACAGACGGTTAATTGCCTTTCCTATTTCTTTTTATTTCCAATTTATTTTAAATAGATACTTGCATAAAATCGTAAAAAGATGTATATTATACTACACAATATAGTTATCAATACTACATGTATTTATTTTCGTTACCACATATTATGAAATATCCGCTGTATGATACTCCTGTACAATGCTCGTCAGGCAAATACAATCGTCAGAAGCCGACTTGTTGTACCGGTATAAACCAGCCTGGAAAGGAGAGATTTCTATGACAACAATGACAAATTCACAAACATACTCCGGGAAGACGATTATTTCACATTCCACGGCAGTTACGCACACCGCTTTCCGTTTGAAGGATCCGGCAAGTGCGATCACGCATTTTATCGGAATGATCGCTGCAATCTCTGCGGCTCCTTTCTTATTAGAAAAGGCGGTTTTCACCGGAAACGCCAAAGCAGTGATCGCCAGCTCGCTTTTTATTTTGAGCATGATCCTTTTGTACGGTGCCAGCACCTTTTACCATGCGATCATCACAAATGACAAGGCAACTCTTCTGCTCAAGAAGCTGGATCACATCATGATCTATTTTCTGATTGCCGGAAGCTATACTCCGGTCTGCATGCTTGTGCTTCCTGCACGAACCGGCACTCCTCTGTGCGCTGTCGTCTGGTGTCTTGCATTTGCCGGACTGTTTCTGACGATCTGCTGGGTAGATTCCCCGAAATGGCTCAATTCCACCATCTACATTGCCATGGGCTGGCTCTGCATCTTCGCGATCCGCAGCATTTATCATTTCATGAGTCCGCAGGCATTTACCTGGCTTTTTGCCGGTGGTGTCATCTACACGATCGGCGGCGTGATCTACGCCCTGAAGCTCCCGGTATTCAATAAGCTTCATCCGGGTTTCGGCGGACATGAGATCTTCCATCTGTTCGTGATGGGCGGAAGTCTGTGCCACTTCATTATGGTTTACGGCTATCTGCTTTCATAAGCCGCAAAATTGTGGTTTACGGCTATCTGCTTTCGTAGACTGCAAAATTACGGTTTACGGCTATCTGCTTTCATAAACCGCAAAATTATATTTTCTTAGAACCGCAAAATCGCCGGCTCCGGTAAATACCGAAGCTGGCGATTTTAATTTTGCTTTTGTATTAAAATGATTATTTCATCTCCACAATCTGAATATCCTGCGTCCAGTCATAATATGGTGTAATGTTCTGATCGACCGTTTCCAGATTCACTCTGGCTGTGCTAAACACCGTCAGATTGCGCTCCTGATATACCGGAACAACCACTGCCCAATCCAAAATCTTATTATAGCTCTGCGCATATAGATCAATGCTTTTCTTCAGCGGAACAGTATCCATCCCTTCCTCAATATACTCATCCAGATCACTGTCCTTAATATGGAAATAATTGCGGCTTCCTGCCGTTTTATTCTTCTTTTGACGACTGTGATACATGCGGTACATGTCTCCGGAAACAGATGTCTCCTCCTTTCCGCACCATATCTGCGCTTTCCCCTGCTTCAGATGCTTTGTCAGCCTTGCAAGACTGCAGTGTTCCTTTAATACCAGCTTAATGCCGATCTGTTTGAACAGCTTCTGTGCATTTCTTGCAATCGTGAGCATGCCCTGTTCCTGCGTGTCATCCGGAATATAGATCGTATATTTCTTTCCTGTGTTCTCCGGAAATGCAGTAATCTTTCCGCTTTTCGTCTTAAACCCGGCTTTCCTGAGATAGCCGAGTGCCGCTTTGCAAGCTGCAGCTTCCCGCTCTTCCACGCTCATATTACTGTTGTAGATGCCATTGCCATCCACATCCTCACTGTATGCCTGTTTATATTCCTCATCCTCCGGCTGCGGCACGGACCAGGAGATCTGAGAGGCAGGATAATCAATCTGCGCTGCTCCCTTCTGACTCAGCTCGATCATATTGCTTCTGTTACAGCTAAACAAAATAGAAAAGGCTTTTCTCATATTCTTGGAACGGGTGCTGTCCGGCTTGTCATCCACACAAACCTGATCCGCATTCATGCCAATATAATGATAATAATCGCCGTCCAACAACTTGCCTCCATAAATACGCCCTGTCAGCTTCCCGCTGGAGTTTGCGTCAGTGATCAGATCCATCGCCTGATTCGTTGCCTGCATGGTCACGATGTCAAAATCCCCGTTCTCCAATGCTTCCAGCTTACGCACATCGGACATGTTTCCAATCTCCTTAAGCTGGATAAATGCAGTCTGCGGACATCCACGGTAATATTTCTCGTTGGCTTCGTAATACACGATTCCCTTCTCATACTTGATAAACCGATAAGCACCGGCTCCAAACGGTGCATTTTTCTTCTTGGTCAGACCGGACAGATCACCTTTCTTAAACCCAAAGCTGCCTGCCAGAACATTAAAAATGTGTCTGTCTCCATAGAAATCCAGGGAGCATATCGGGATATTCAACGCCTGATATGCGTCTCTGTCGTAGCCCCTGACCGTCACCTTTACTTTGTAATCGGTCATCTTCTCAATACCGGAAATATCAAGTGCAGAAGCCGACTTGCGATACTTCTGTAAACCGAGGATCGGCAGGCTTCCAAAGGTCTCCTCTCCCTGATAGCTGCTGTCCGCAAAAGCGTACATAGAAAAGATGACATCATCAATTGTAACCGGTGTTTCATCGCTGAAGGTCAGATCCTTTCGCAGCTTTATAATATAAGAGGTTGTATCCTTCTCTCGATCCCGCTTCACCTTAAGATTAGCAGGTCCCTCATAACTGAAGGTCTCGCCATTGAAGCGACGCTTCTCTCCCTTGATCGCATGCTTTACAACAGCACCCTCCCGGTCAAATGTCAGCAGACGAAGCTGTGTCATATCAACGGCTGTCCTGTCGTCATCTGTCTCCGCGGTAAATGGATTAAATTTCTTATCAAGCTTATTGCAGGCAACCACAAGAGGAACATCCGACTTGTCCTTTCCCTTGCCTCCCGCTTCCACCTTTGGCACCGGCGTTGCCTTCTCCGAAGTTGCATCCTCCGTCGCTGCCGGCTTGTCCTTTTGATCCTTTTTATTCCCGGAGCATCCAACACCACTAACAGATACGCATAAAATCAGAGCCAGTGCCAGTCCCTTTCTCCAAATATGTCTCATAATTACCTCCAATTACTGTTATCATGTCTTCTCCAATGACCGGCTTCCCCTTTTGTGCCAGCCACATACTCTTGTTTAGAATACCACACAACTTATTTTTGAGCAACCCAAAAGGGCTGCCCGGCAGGTTTCCCTGTCAGACAGCCCCATATACAATGAGAAAGAGAGGATCATTGTACGATTAGGTCCTGCCGGGTATCGCTACCCGGGGCAAAGAGGGCATCAGCCCTTTACGCTTCCCAATGCAACACCCTGTACAATATGTTTTGAAAGTATCAGATATACGATGATAACCGGGAATATAGAAAACGCGATCATCATGTAAACCTGACCCATATCAAACTTCAAAAAGTCTGCACTACGCAAGTTCGCGATCAAAACCGGAAGTGTCTTTTTCTTGTCATCCGTCAAGATCAATGACGGAATGAAGTAGTTATTCCAGCTTGTTACAAATGCGAAGATTGCCTGTACTGCAATTGCCGGCTTCATAATAGGAAGGATCATCTGATTGAAGGTACGGAACTCTCCGGCACCATCAATACGGGATGCCTCAATGATCTCAATCGGCAGTGAAGATTCCATATACTGCTTCATGTAGAAATAAGTTACCGGTGAAGCCACAGCCGGTACGATCAATGGAATAAAGCTGTTCATCAACCCCATCTTTGTCACTAACTGCAGGAAACCAAGAGCGGTAACCTGAGTAGGGATCATCATGATCATCAGGATGAAGGTATGCATAAACTTCTTTAACTTAAAGGTATACACATGAAGTGCATACGCTGTCATTGTCGAAAAATATGTAGTCAATAAGGCACTGAATGCAGCGATAACCACACTGTTGATCAAACCGTTCCAAACCGGCTGGGAACCATGAATAATCGTGTTATCAAAGTTCTTCAGGAAGTTTGTTCCCGGCAGAGCATGGAATCCTAACTGAATCTCACTATGTGTTCTGGTCGCATTTACAAAAAGTACATAGAACCAAAATAAACAAAGGATCGTAATAAGAATCAGAAAGATGTATGCGATCGCACGACGCGCATGAATGCCAAATCCCTCTTTTGTAATCTCATCACTTGGTGTTCTTGAATTCGCCATCGTTACGCCTCCTTTTTCTGTGCAAATGCCTTAAACACGATCAAGCTCAGGATACCCGTGATAATAAACATTACAACGGACAACGCACCACCCATACCGTAGTTCTTACTGAACAGGTGTTTATTCAAGTACATGATCAGTGTCATTGTGGTCTGTGTTGGCTGACCGGTTCCGTTTGTCAAGATCTGCGGAACATCGAACATCTGCAAACCACCAATCAAGGAAGTAACTAAAACGTAAACCATAATCGGTCTTAACAGTGGCATGGTAATCTGCCAGAATACCTGGGTAGATGTTGCTCCATCCACCTCGGCAGCCTCAAACAGTGATGGATCGATACCCATCATACCTGCCATCAACAGGATTGTTGTATTACCAAACCACATCAGGAAGTTCATTAATGCAACAAGTCCTCTTGCGCTCCATTTGTGTGACAAGAAGCTGTATGCTTCGCTGATCACACCGACATGTGTAAGCATTGCATTTACCGGACCGGTATCTGCAAACAATGCGAAGAACAGCATTGAGAATGCGGATGCCATGATCAGGTTTGGCAGATAGATAACTGTCTTAAAGAAGCGGGAGCATTTCAGGTTCAGTCGCATATCGGAGAACCATGCACCCAGAATCAATGATACGATGATCTGTGGAACAAATCCGAGTACCCACATGATCAGGGTATTTCTTAAATACAACCAGAAGTATCCTCCAGCAAATAATTCCTTGTAGTTATCCAATCCCACGAAGTTCGGTCCGACCTGAATCAGTCCGGAACGGTAGTTCTCATAAAAACTGTTATAGATGGTACTGATCAAAGGAATCAACTGGAAAATAACATAAACAACAACGAATGGAATTAAGAAAATATATCCCCATTTATTGTGTTTTTCAACTTTTCCTCGTCTCTTTGGAGATGTGCTCATTTCTTTTTCTCCCCTTTTTTAGGTATAAAATGTGCCTGCCTACATCCGTAAGCAGGCACATCCAGATTCATGTTACACTATGTACGCCTGTGTGATTAGTGTGTCAACTCAGGGTACTTAGTCTCAACTGCCTGATAGAACTGCTCCAGAGCTGAATCGTAGTCAGCATTGCCATCGAAGTAATCCTTCATAGCGTTCTGGAACTCCTCGTTACATCCCTGATCATAAGATGACAGGTTGCTGAGGTCGATGCTCTCAATACCATCACAGAAGATTGGAAGTGGATTCTGTCCGCCAAGGATAGAATTCTTGAAGCTCTTATCCTTAGAAAGCTTATCCATTGCAGCCTTGTTGTTAGCGAAATCATTATCCTTCTTAACGATATCAGTCATGATAGACTCATCTGTTGTCATCTTCTCAATGATGTCCTTAACAAGTGATGAATTATCTGTGCCATTAGCACCACAGATCCATGTACCACCCCAATAGAAGCTCTGAGGTCCCTTGCAGAGAGCCCAGCCGCCGTCCTTACCAACGGAACCGTCCTTAGCAGCGTTCATAGAGAAGTTGAAGAACCAAGCTGGTCCGAAGTAAGCGAATACGTTACCGTTCTTCATGAAGCCCTTGCTCCAGTCAGAAGACCACAGCTCATATGTAGATGTCTCTTTGTTATCAACCATTTCCTTAGACATGTCAACCCATGTCTTGATGTTCTCATCGATGTTGATCTTGCCATCCTCTACCCACTTAGATGTTACGTTGTTAGAGAATACACGGTATGCATCGTTTACAGATGCTGTTGCAAGATATCCTTTGTCTTTCAGCTTAGCTGCTGCATCCTTGAATGCATCCCAGTCAGAGAAGATCTCCTGAATCTTATCAGGATCGTCTGTACCGAATACCTTCTTAGCGATGTCACGACGGTAGATCATACCAGCCGGGCAAGCCTGCCATGAAGATCCCTTAAGAGCTCCCTTAGAATCTCTTACGATATCCTGTGTGTACTTGTACTGATTTGAAAGTGAATCCTCAGAAACACCAAGATCATTAACAACGTCTACAGTGTAATCAGAGTTAACATACTTCAGTGCGTAATCAGCCTCAACGAGGAACATATCAACCTTGTCATCTGCCTTAGCATCTGCCTGGTTCAGAAGTGCCTGATCCAGTGCCTGCTGATAAGCGTTGTCATCGTTAGCTACCTGAGTCCATTTAACCTTAACATCGCCGATCTGACCTGTCCACTTACCAGTCTTCTTGTATCCCGGATAGTGAGCAATGACACGATCTCTGAACTCCTCGTTCCAAACACGGATGTTAAGAACCTTACCACCGTCAGAAACTTCAGCCTTAGAAGCCTTCTCAGATGTTGCTCCGCTTGTTGCACCACTTGTTGCTTTGTCCTTTGTTGTGTCATCTGATGATCCGCCACAACCTGTTAACATTGTTGCAGCCATTGCTGTACACAGAAGTACACTCAATACTTTCTTTCTCATAAAAAGCCTCCTCTAAATTAAATTGTTTGCTTTATATTTATGCTGCACCCACAGCAGAAATATCATGGTATCACCATTTTGAAATGTAACCATCTTTACGAAAATGATTACGTTGTTTAGGAACGTTCCTTCAACTTTTTTCCGTAAGACCAATATAACACATGTTGGCAAATTATACAAGTATTTTTTTGATTTTTTTATTTTGTTTGTCATATTTGACTACATTTTGTGATGGAAGTATGTCCAACACCACATTATATGGACATTTTTTGTAAAAAAAGAATAGGAAAAGACGAAAAAAATATTTTTTTCTCGTCTTTTCCTACAAAATCCCGACGTCACTTTGCCGCTGTTGTTTATTTTCGGCATGAAATCAGTAAAATATCATAAAATCCCGGTTTTAGTAAACATTTTCGTACAGCAAATCCACGATACGTTTCTATATTATATATGTAAAAACGCGAACGGATCCTCCGGGCTGCTGTTTAAAAACATCATAAACAGGTACGCGGCACGCAGAGACACCAACTCCTCCCTGAGAATCCGCCTTATCTCATCTTTGTCTGCCAGAAAGACCTCAATATCCTCAGTCGCCTCCTGCGCTCCCGGGTTCAGAACACCATCCGCATATCCAAACACCGTCACATCACACTCGTCAGACATTCCCTGGCTCTGTACAAACGGACGCATCAGAACATCGCTTCCCTCCCGGTAAAGCGTAAAGTCCAGTCCGGTCTCTTCCTTCATCTCACGGACAGCCGCCTCCGCAGGATCCTCTCCCGCATCCACAAGCCCCGCCGGAACTTCATATATATAGCCGTTGACCGGGTAGCGGAACTGACGGATCACCACCAGCTTGCCCGGATCCGGACGGTATACCGGATAAATAACGACACCGTCCGCCCGAAGCGTTCCGGTCTCATACATCAGATCTCCGGACTCCCGCCTGGTGGCAATATAATACGGAAAATGAACCCCGTCCCTGCGGACCGCATCGATCTCGTACATATTGAGAAATTTATTGTCTGTCTGGCGTTTCAGCCCTTCCGCATGTGCTTTTCCCATGGTGATCTTACTTTCCTTTCTCTTAAGCTTTCTTGAACCACGCCATAGCGATTACATGCAATACAGATTGATCACACCGAATGTGATCAGCTTATTGCCGGTGTTGTAAGCAAAGCCGCAGTCAATATTAAAGGAGACTGCCTCTCCGTTGGCATCCTGATCCTTGATCATATACTGATAGATTGTAGAGGTGGAACCGGATGAGATATTCTTTGTGGTGTCCGCAGCATATACCGCAAAGCTGAATGCATCGACACAGCTGTCTGCCACAAATTCCGTTGCCATATAATAATCACCGTAATCCTGTTTGAAACGATCCTTCCAGGTTGTTCCGTCAGAGCTGCTCTGCTGGGTTTTACCTGTGGATGCCATTTCCAGCGCATGGCGCTGTGCACTGCCGGAGGTACTGTCCGTCATTGCCTCCTTGCCTTTGAAAACACGGAAGGCGTTGACAAAATCACGCATTTCAAACTGCATGGCTGTCATGACCGCGTCATCATAGCTGCAGTTCTTCGGTATGATCAGGTTATCGAGCTTGGAGTTGAGCGTCTTGTCGAAGATCTGAACGCCGTAAACACCGCCCTTTCCCTGATGGTCGACAAATGCATTGACGTAAGCACTGCCTTTATCATACTGATAGCCGGCTTCGTAATCGAAACGGGACATATCGCTGAAGCCGCGTCCCTTCAGAACATCAGCACTGTCCTGCGAAGAAACAAGATCTGCATAGCAGAAATATGCGGAGATCGTAGTCATTCCCACAACCTTATCGGACCGGAACTGTATTTCCACATAGTTGGTATAATCGCCGGACGGGTTATAAATATAGGTGCTGTTTCCCTGCGGGGACTTTCCTGTCTTATCCGGTGCTGCGCCCATTACCTTTTCAACCTCTGCACTCGTCATTCCGAGTGTAATGTTGAATTTGCCGATAGCAAGCGTATTCTCGGCTGCCGTTGTCGGCTTTACATGGTTCGATGTGGTGGTTGCGTTCTGTCCCGGCTTTGCACTCGGGGAAACGGACGGCTTGCTGCTTGGCTTTGCGGACGCTCCCGGTGCCTGTGTGCTGCCCGGTCTGGCAGTTTCATAAATACTTTCCTGATACTCACCACGCGCTTTGACCGTCACCTTGCAGACATATTTCTTCTTACCGCACTTTGCCGTGATCTTTGCCGTTCCCTTTTTCTTACCTTTTACGACACCCTTTTTCGTCACGGAAGCCACTTTCTTCTTAGAGGACTTCCAGGTTACTTTCTTCTTTTTTGTGTTTTTGAGCTTCAGCTTTACCTTCTGCCCGACCTTAATAGTCACCTTTTTCTTGTTGAGTTTAATTTTGCCTTTGGCGCTGGCACCTCCCGGAACCATCGTTCCTGTAATGAGCAGCGAGATTGCTGCCAACACTGCAACGCCCTGTTTCCATTTTATTTTTCTCATAATCTGTTCCTTTCTTACCCCGTTCAAAGCAGCACGGCCTCTACTTTATGCGATGCTGTCTTGAAGCCTAATATGCATAAAAATCAAATGCCGAAAATGTCAGCTTGCTTCCGCTTGCCGTATTGGCGAATCCACACTCGATGCAGAAATCAACCGCTTCATCCTCATATTCTTCCATCAATATATACTTATAGAAATTGGTGGTGGAATCCCGCTCGGCAATCGCATAGGTTACTGCAGAAAACGCATCCGGACTGCCGTATGAAACATACTCGGTCTTCAGGAAGAGCTTCTCTCCATCGTTGTAATTCTGATCAAACCGCGTCTTCCAACTTACGGAACCTTCGTCCATCACATCACTGTTCTTGCTTGCCATATATTCGCTGTGAGCCTGTGCCACACCATTGTCTGTGATCTGCATCAGCCCTGCACCGTGGTATGCACGATATGCATTCAGATACAGTGCCGTAAGACGCGCCTGATACTTGTTAATGTCATCGGAATATTTGCAGTTCTTCGGATAAAGAAGCGTGTCCATCGATCCCAGACTCTTATCAAAGATCTGTACACCGTATACCGCACCACCTCTCTGGGTATCCGTCATGACATTGATATATTCCTGATCACTTGTCTTTGAATATATCGTGTACTTGTAGGTTTCTACCGCTGTAAAACCGTTCGCTTTCAGTGTAGCAATGCTGTTGCCGGCTGCAGCAATGCCTCCGTAGTTAAAATTCTTCGAGATCGTGGATAACTCGACGAGCTTTCCATCCCTGATCTGAAACTCCACGAGACAGGAGTAATCATTGCCAGGATTGTATATATACGAAGCGTATCCCTGTGGTGAAATGCCTTCATCCACACATTTGCTCCCCAGAATATTCTGCGCATCCTGAAATGACATTCCGATTGAAAGAGAGTACTTACCAATCGTTAATGTATTGCCGGAAGGGGCTGCCGTTGGGGCTGTCGTTGGTTCCGGGGTCGGATCTGCCGGTGCCTTCGTTGGTTCGCCCGTCGGCTTTACAGTCGGCACCCCGGTCGGCTTTGCAGTCGGCACTGTTGTTGTTCCCGGCATTTCTGTTTCATCCGGTTCTACAAAGCTATCCCGCTTCTCCTTCACGATCACCGTACAGGTATAGCTCTTTTTATTAGACTTTGCCGTGATCTTCGCAGTTCCCGCACTCTTTCCACGGACAATTCCCTTTGCTGATACGGATGCCACCTTCTTTTTGGAGGATTTCCAGGTGACTTTTTTCTTTGCGTTCTTAAGTTTAAGTATCACCTTTCCTCCGACCTTGATCGTTACTTTCTTCTTATTCAGCCTGATCTTCGCTTTCGCTCCGGCGCTGCCCGGAACGGTAATGCCTGTCACTACCAATGCTGCTGCCGTTAAAACGGCAACGCCCTGTTTCCATTTACGTTTTCTCATTCTCTTCCCCTTTCTGTATACGTTTTACTCCTGCTCTTTGCGAATGATATCGGCAAATTTTCCTCCAGTCACCTTCAGAAGATCCTCCGGCTTCAGAATAATCTGTTCTCCCAGTCTGCCGCCGCTGACGATCATTTCCGGCAGATCTGCCGCACTCTCATCAATCACAGTAGGAAACTGCTTCTTCATGCCGATCGGTGTACAGCCGCCGCGGATGTAACCGGTCACCTTGTTGATATCTTTAACCGGCAGCATTTCCACGCTTTTCTCGCCTACGGCTTTTGCCGCTTTCTTCATATCAACTTCTTTATCCACGGGAAGAGCAAACACATAATACTGCCTGCTCTTCCCGATCATTACTAATGTTTTAAAGGACATGTCATAGCTCTGTCCAAGCTGGTCCGCAATTGTGACTCCGTCAATAAACTCCCCGCATTCGTAGGTATTTAACTGATACGGAATCTTCTGGCGGTCCAGTATGCGCATTGCGTTTGTTTTTACTTCTTTTCCCATAGATGCCTCCTGATATCTGTCATTCTGTGATCACGGCGTCAGCCGCTCATTTAAAATTGACTGGGGAATTGCTCCCCCAGTCAAATAATAATCCTATAATCCGTAAAAATCAAATGCTGTAAATGTCAGCTTGCTTCCACTTGTCGTGTTGGCAAAACCACAGGAGATATACAACTCATAATCATCCGGAATATAGAAGGTGTCTCCATTTTTATTCGTCACTTCTTCCATCAATATATACTGATAGAACTTCGTTGTGGATCCCTGTTCGGAGACCGCATAGGTGACTGCCGAAAATGCATCCGGACTTCCATAAGATACATACTCTGATTTGCACAATGGATCACCATATGCGTCATTAAAACGATCCTTCCAGCTTTCAGAACCCTCATCCATCACATCACTGTTGACCTTTGCCATATATTCGCTGTGCGACTGAGCGGTCTCATTGTCTCCTAAATTCAGAAGGCTTTCGATTCCATGATAAGCACGGTATGCATTCAGATACAATGCGGAAAGTCTTGCCTGGTATTTATTAACTGCATCAGAATAGGTGCAATTCTTTGGATACAAAAGTGAATCCATCGAACCAAGTCCCTTATCAAAGATCTGAACACCGTATGTCTTCTTATCTCTCTGTTTATCTGTCATTACATTGACATATGCATCATCTGTTGTCTGGCTGTAGATCGTGTACTGATAAGTACTCATAGACCGGAAACCATTCGATGTCAATGTACTAAAACTGTCGCCGGATGTCAGGATATCTCCGTAACTAAAATTCTTGGAGATTGTGGACATTTCAACCACCTTATCATCACGGATCTGTACTTCAATCAGGCAGGAATAATCTCCGCCCGGATTGTAAACATAGGACTGGTTGCCCTGTGGAGATAAGCCCTCATCAACTGTTCCAACTACCATCACTTCATTGACCTGTGCAAGTGTCATTCCAAGATACAGAGAATACTTACCAACCTTGAGAATTGGTGATTTTACAGGTGCCGGTGTGACAGTCGGAGTCACGGTCGGCTTCACCGTCGGTGTTGCTGTCGGTTTCACTGTCGGCTTCACCGTCGGTGTTGCTGTCGGTTTCACGGTCGGTGTTGCTGTCGGTTTCACTGTTGGTGTTGCTGTCGGTTTCACTGTTGGCTTCACCGTTGGCGTTGCTGTCGGTTTCACGGTCGGCTTTACCGTTGGCGCTGCTGTCGGTTTCACTGTTGGCTTCACTGTTGGCGTTGCTGTCGGTTTCACTGTCGGCTTTACCGTTGGCGCTGCTGTCGGTTTCACTGTCGGCTTTACCGTTGGCGTTGCTGTCGGTTTCACTGTCGGCTTTACCGTTGGCGTTGCTGTCGGTTTCACTGTTGGCTTCACCGTCGGTTTTACTGTCGGCTTCACTGTTGGCGTTGCTGTCGGTCTCACGGTCGGCTTTACCGTCGGTGTTGCTGTCGGTTTCACCGTCGGTGCCACAGTTGGCGTTGCTGTCGGCTTCACCGTTGGTATTGGCGTTGGATCCGGTTCCGGCGTTGGTGTAACCGTTGGTATTGGCGTTGGATCCGGTTCCGGTGCCGGAGTGATAGTCGGTGTTGGTGTTGCTGTCGGTGCTGCCGTCGGCTCCGGCGTTGGTGCCGGTACCGGTGTCGGCGTTTTCGTCGGCTCTGCCGTTGGTGCTATCGTTGGGTCTATGGTTGGCATCTTCGTTGGTACTGCCGTTGGCGTTTTCGTCGGTGCCGTGGTCGGCGTCTTCGTCGGCTCTGCCGTCGGTACCTTTGTCGGTGCCGCCGTCGGTGTTTTCGTTGGTTCTGCTGTCGGTACCTTTGTTGGCGCTGTGGTTGGCATCTTCGTCGGTTCTGCCGTCGGCGTTTTCGTTGGTGCCTTTGTCGGTACTGCGGTCGGCATCTTCGTTGGTACCGCCGTTGGTGCCTTTGTCGGTGCTGTGGTCGGCATCTTCGTTGGTTCTGCCGTCGGTGCCTTTGTCGGCTCTTCGGTCGGTGCCTGCGTTGGTACCGGTGTCGCTACCTGAACCCAGTTTGCCATGTAATATGGATAGCCAATACTTCCCTTCTCGATCGTCACGGTCATCTGCGGCTCTGATAAGTTACTGCCGGTCCATCCGATAAACTGATATCCTGCGCGTTCCGGAATCGGAAGTGTAAAGTCCTCCGTTTCAACCGTGAACTTATCCGGTCCCTTGTGTACGCCCCACTCTCCGCCGTTTAAGTTGTAACTGATCGAATATACATCTGCTGTCCATACCGCCTTATAATACTTATCACCGGTAGTCTCACTACCCTTCACAGCGATCACATCCTGCGGAGTGTCACCGTTATCTCCGATCCAGCCCTTAAAGGTATAACCGATTCTTGTTGGTTTCTGATAAATATAAGCTTCCTTCTCGATCGAATAACTCTCCGGTGCCGACCAGTTTGCATCAAACGTGGATCGTGTATTCAACAGGCTTCCATGTTGCCTTAAAAGTCACATCACCCGCCGGCATTTTCGTTATATCCGCCCATGGAGTTCCATCGGAATCAACCCAGCCTTCACAGGTGTAGCCCTCTCTTGTCACGTCCGGAAGATCAATACTCTGTCCATATGGAACGCTCTCCTGAAGATAAGATGCCCCGTCCTTGGTGGCACCGTTTAAATCCCACTTTAACTGGTAAGATGCTCTCTTATAATAAAACCTCGCAACTGTTTTACCGTCCGCTTTTACGGACACTTTCTCGTTTCGTTCGGTGTCCGGCACAAAGCCGGGTTGGGGACTGTCAGACGCCGTTACTGTCGTCTCTGCCTGAGCCATCCCGATTCCCTCCTGTACTCTGGTTGGCTCATCTTCGTAATTGCCGTCAAAATCTGCCAGGAAATATGCCGCCGTATAAACGGTGCTTCCCGGAGAAAACTTCCATTCCGCACGAAGTGACGTTGTGGACGTTACCTGCCGATCAAAATCATAGATAACAGTGTCGCCGCTTTCCATATCATCGACATACCAGCCCTTGAAAGTCCAGTCGATCTTACCCGGAGTAAATTCCGGACATTCCGCTTTCTTTCCCTTGCGGACGATCTGTTTGTCAATGTTCTTCATCAAGGTATTGTCTTCATCCCAGAAGCTGACCGTATAGTAATCGATCGTAATCTTACGGTTATGACCGGTTACCTCAACATCCTCATCGGTATCTTCCAGTGTCTCTCCATCGTACACATAAATATCGTAGGCCCCGTCCTCCACACTCATACTGTCCTCAAATGCACTTGCGCCCTGCTTCTTGAGGTAATAGCTGTTCTCGGATTCCGACCATACTTCTCCGTCCTTCTTCGTCGTAATCTGCACGGTGGACAGAAACGGAACTGCTGTATCGGAAGGCTCAGGAGTCTGAATATCCGTTGCAGACGGCGTCTGTGTCGGAACGCTCGTCTCCGTTGCAAACGGTGTCTTCACAGGATCTGGTGTATTAATCGGCTCCTGTGTCTGAATATCCGTTGCAGACGGTGTTTTAATCGGCTCCAGTGTCTGAATGTCCGTTGCAGACGGTGCTGTGCCGGTCGGCTGACCGGACGCCGTTCCCGCAGACACCCCCGGTTTTGCAGATGCAGCAGGACTCTTGACCGGTGCTGACGCAGTCGGACGCTGGGAATTACGCGGAGCCAAAGTCTGATTGCTTCCGTTCGTTGCCTGTGGTGCATTCGTCTGTGGCGCAAATGAATAAACATCTGCCGATGCCTGCACATTATTCTTCCTGACTGTTACGCGGCACTTCAGAGTCTTCTTCCCTACCTTTGCCTTGATCACAGTCTTTCCTGCCTTCTTGCCCTTGACAACTCCCTTTTTGGTGACAGAGGCAATTTTCTTTTTGGTGCTGGTCCATTTTACTTTCTTTCCGCCGGCATTTTTCACACGCAGCTTTATCTTTTTTCCCACCCGGATCACAGCCTTGCTCTTGTTAAGCTTCGGCTTTTTGGCTGCCAGTGCAGCCCCGGGAACATCGACACATGTCACCACCATTGCGAATGACATTGCCCATGCAGCCGCCTTCAATACCTGTTTGTTTCTCTTCATTCCTTACACCTCATTTTCTAATATAATCTCCCTTGACGAAAATCATTTCGTAACATTATACAGATATTAACATAATATAGTATATCAGCATTTTTTTCAATATTTTTAGAGTTTTTGCATAATTTTTATAAAATACGCCATACTATTTCATGCAACAATCACAATGGTGTCACGAGAAATTCTCCTGACCGAATCATTATCACTTAGAAAAGAGGTATAATTATGGCAAAAAATTCATCAAATTCGACAAATGCTGACAATAGCTACAATTCTTCCAAGAATGCCGGCAACGCTTCAAACACAAGCAATGCTTCAAACACCTCAAACAAGAGCTCAAACAAAATGAAGAACAGCAGCAAGAACACAACCCGAAACTGCCACACTTCCGACGAGTCTGACCGCTATTAATCCGGTCTGTTTCCGAAGCAACGCATTGATTTTTTTGGGGGCTTCATGCCCCCTTTACATAATGTTGAGATCAGGGGGCGGTCCCATGAATTATCGCGTAATATCAGAAAAAACGTTAAACGAATATCTTCAGGAGGCGGATACTTTGCTGATCGATCTTCGCAGCCGCAGTGATTATGAAAACCGGCATATTCCCGGTGCTGTCCGGCTGGACTGGGAACGTGCCGTCAGCGAATTTCCATCACTGCTCAAGGACTACGAAGCCGCTCACAACAGGCTGCCGGCGCACATCGTTCTTTACTGTGATTCCGGTCATATCAGCCTTATCACGGCAAGAGATCTTGCAGTCCGCGGCTACACAGTCATGAGCTTAAACGGTGGTTTCCACCGCTGGCACGGCACCGCCGTCTCTTGAAAATATCATGCCGTTCTGCTAAAATTTTTGCGGAGGTCCGCCTCTTTGTAACAATTTATTCAGAACGGAGATTACCATGGATAGTTTTATTTTCAGTATAAACGCAACTGTACCAATCTTTGCCATTATGATACTTGGCAATATTTTTAAACGCATCGGGATTATCGATGATCATTTTGCTTCGGCCGCAAACCGTTTTGTCTTCAAGGTCTGCCTGCCATGTCTTGTTTTTCTGGATCTGGCTGGCACAGATATCCGGCATCATTTTGATGTGAAATATGTCGGATTCTGCTTTGTTGCCACTCTTTTTTCGATCCTGTCGGTATGGATCGTTGCGAAGCTTACTCTGAAGGACAAGCATTCGGTCGGTGCCTTCGTGCAGGGTTCTTACCGCAGCAGCGCCGCCATTCTCGGCGTTGCCTTTATCCAGAATATTTACGGCAGCTCCGGCATGGCACCGCTTATGATCATCGGCTCTGTGCCGCTGTACAATGTTTTCGCCGTGATCGTTCTGACCTTTGAAAGCGGACACACCGGCACAGACTCCTCCGCCAATATCCGCAAGGCATTTATCAATATTCTGAAGAATCCGATCATCATCGGCATTGTCCTGGGACTCATCGCATCCTTTATCAACCTGCCGCTCCCAGGCATTGTAAGCAAATCCATCAATAATCTTGCCGTCATGACCTCTCCCCTTGCGCTGATCTCGATTGGTGCAAGCTTCGAGGGCAGAAAGGCACTGGCAAAGCTGAAGCCGACCTTTGCGGCCTCCTTCATGAAGCTTTTGGGCTGGGCAGCAATCTTCCTTCCGACCGCAGTATTCTTAGGTTTCCGCGATCAGGAGCTGATCGCACTGCTGATCATGCTCGCCTCCCCATGCACGCCTGCGGCATATATTATGGCAAAAAATATGGATGGTGACGACATTCTTGCTTCGAGCATCGTGGTCGCCACCACCCTGTTATCTTCGGTCACCCTGACCTTCTGGATCTTCCTGCTCCGTCTGTTGAGCCTGATCAGTTAATGTCGGGGATTCACCTATAATATTTCTTATGTCCCGATTATTTGAAATATAATTTTGCCTGCCAAGGCACTTGAAAATCCGTGAACTCTGTCTAAAAAATTGTCTTGTCACTGACGGATTTCGAAAAGTCTAATTGCTTTGCTGCTTTGATTTTTGATAAACGCATCC
>OKRU01002207.1_pt1 | contig 17794 bp, 10 predicted proteins | sample 1601131 | NCBI WGS metagenome assembly OKRU01 (sample SAMEA3541558, study PRJEB24748) | human gut metagenome | biome: human gut; feature: human-associated habitat; material: faeces | place: China | collected 2012
CTCAATTCTATCACTATATCTTTCCGCATTTCACTTTTTTGTAGTAACTTTGCGGTGAGTAAAGACAAAAACAGTATTTACCAATAGAAATAACAAAATTAATGGAAACAGTAGAAAACAAGTACATCACCTTAGCATATAAGTTGTACACAATCGAAAACGGAGAAAAAGAATTCACAGAAGAAGCTCCTGCAGAACATCCGTTTCAATTCATCTCCGGTTTAGGCCTGACATTGGAGTCTTTCGAGAACCAAGTGAAAGATTTGAAGAAAGGCGACAAGTTCGACTTTACAATCAAAGCCGAAGAGGCTTACGGCGAATATGACGACGAGCACGTTATCGATCTCCCGAAGAATATTTTCGAGATAGAAGGTAAGTTCGATAGCGAACGTGTAGTAGAAGGCGCTGTAATTCCTTTGATGACCTCAGAAGGTCAACGCATCAACGGAAGTGTAGTAGAAGTAAAAGACGATGTAGTAGTAATGGACATGAATCATCCCTTGGCAGGTTGCGATTTGAACTTTGTAGGTGAAATCACAGAAAACCGTCCGGCTACCAACGATGAATTGTCAGAAATGGCACGCATGATGAGTGGTGGCGGATGCAGTGGCGGATGCGACTGTGGAGACTGCGGCGGCGGATGCGGCGACCATGAATGTGGAGACGGATGCTGCCATTGATAAATTGAGAATTGAGAATTAAAAATTGAGAAATACTATGCAGCATATAGCGCAGCATTTATTTCTCAATTTTTAATTCTCAATTCTCAATTTTTATTCGTCATTATCTCCAGTACCAGTCTATCCGTTTCATCCATTCCTTTAGAACCTATTTTTGTCAGGTTACGGATACTTTGGTCTACATCTTCATCAATAATTCCTTCAACGGAAGTGACACAACGATTTTCCATTGCCATGATGGCGGAAAGAACGGCGGTAGAAACACCGGTAGTTACTTTCAAAGCGCAACTGGGCTTGGCGCCGTCACAAATCATTCCGGTAAGGTTGGCAATCATATTCTGAACAGCAAAGGCTACCTGTTCGTAAGTACCGCCCATCAGCCAGGTAATACCGCAACTGGAGCCTGTGGCAGCTACCACGCAACCGCACAGGGCGGACAGGCGTCCCAGACTTTGTTTGATATAAATCACGGTCAGATGACTAAGCATCAGGGCGCGAATCAGTTCTTCTTCCGATTTACCGTTCTCCTCGGCATAGACAAGAACGGGTAATGTAGCGGAGATACCCTGATTTCCACTTCCCGAATTACTCATCACCGGTATCATGGCCCCTGCCATACGGGCGTCGCATGCACCGGACGTATAAGAAAGGATATGTGAAAACACACTATCCCCCAATATCTTATGTTCATAAGTGCCGCGCAACATCCTGCCCAGACCATGACCGTAGTTCTTATCGAAAGAACTTTCAGCCGCCGCTTTGTTCAGGCGGGCAGTCTCAAGGATGAAACGGATTTCATCCAACGGAGCGTCCATGGCAAAGTCATACACTTTGCGCAACGTCAAATCCACAGTCTGCTCTTTCGTCTCTTCACTGCTTGCATTTTGCCTGCTGAAAAGGATGCCGCCATTCCGGGCTATATATATAAAGGTGGTATGCCCGCCTGCTATAATGGCGGTAGCCTTGTTTTCTCCGGACTCACAACATACTTCTATATAGAGTTTCTCCGAAATATCCTCTTTCAGCGATATGTTGATGCGCTTCTCAGCGATAAAGCGTTTACCTTCATCCACAGCAGCAGGATTGCTGTCTTTCAGCACTTCCAACTGATATTCCGACTTGCCCACCAGTGCCCCCAACGCTATGGCAATGGGCAGTCCAATCATACCCGTACCGGGAATCCCCACCCCCATTGCGTTTTTCAGGATATTGGCGCTTAGCAAGACATTTATCTTCTCCGGTCTTGTTCCTAAGGTTTCGGTCGCTTTCGCCACACACAAAGCAACGGCGATAGGTTCCGTACATCCGATGGCGGGCACCACTTCACGCTGCACCAAGTCTATTATTTGTTTTCTTTCAGCTTCAGTCATATCACAGATATATATTTTATTCAATCTTCATGCAAAGATAGGCGGAATAACAAATAAATAACAGAGTTTATCGCACTTTTTTGTCATTGCATCTGTTATTACAAAATAATAGCGTATTTTTGCAAATTGCTAAACTATATCAATTTATCAACTCTCAAAAAAAGAAGTATATGAATTTTAAGAAGTGGACTACTGCCCTCATGCTTATTCTGACTGTCACGTCGTGTATACAGGACGAAGCACTTAATTCCGAAGCGGCGATTGACGCCTGCACCGGTGCGGATGTACAATTGGCTCACATCAACAGCGACTCGAAAGAAATAAACATATATGTGCATAAAGGAGCAGACCTGTCAAAACAACAATTACTGTTTACTCTGCCTGTCGGAGCGACCCTTAGTGCGGACAAACATTACCCGAACGACATACTGAACAATTACGATTTCAGCAACGATTCACATTCACGCACATTCACCGTAACATCCGAAGACGGGGAGTGGACTGCCACCTATACCGTAAAAATCATACCGGCAGAAGTTCCGGGAATCTTCCATTTCGAAGACCTGCTTCCCGCTGCCGGTACCGAATATGACATTCTCTACGAGTTTCAGCCCGGCACCTCAACCAATGTTTCCAGCGTGCTGCAATGGTCAAGCGGCAATCCCGGTTACAAACTTACCAGCATGACGGACAACCGCACCGGCTACCCCACACAGCAGATTGCCGAAGGTTTTCGTGGCAAGGGCTTGAAACTGACAACCTGTGATACAGGCAGCTTTGGAGCTATGGTGAAAATGTATATTGCCGCCGGAAACCTCTTCATCGGTTCATTCGACTTGGCAAATGCACTTAAAGATCCCTTGCGTGCCACAAAGTTCGGCATACAGTATTATAAACGTCCCGTATCGTTGAAAGGCTACTTCAAGTTCAAGGCAGGAGATGTCTACACCGATGAAGGCGCAGTGCAGAAAGACAAAAAAGACCGTTTCGACATTTATGCCATTATGTACGAAGCCAACGAGAACTCTTTCATGCTGGATGGCAGCAACAGTTTGGATTTGACTTCCGACAAGCTCGTATCCATCGCCCGTATCAGTGAAGAGGAAGCTAAGGAGACCGATTCATGGACACCCTTTGAACTTCCTTTCAAAGCGGTGAACGGCAAGAGCATAGACCCTGTCAAACTGCAGGAAGGCAAGTACAAACTAAGCATCGTACTCTCTTCCAGTGTAGACGGCGCTTATTTCAAGGGAGCTGTTGGCAGCACATTATATGTAGACGAATTAGAACTTATAAGCGAAGACAACTAATATAGCGTATGAAAAAGTATCATTTTATTTGCATAATAGCCGCACTGTTGGCAATGGTTACCAACGTACAGGCACAAGAAGAAAGAAACAAAAGTCTTATCAATTCCTATCTGCATGGTTGGGAATACGGCATAAAAGCCGGGTTCAACATCGGCGGAACCTCGCCTATCCCCCTGCCCAAAGAGATACGCAAGATAGACAGTTATGCGCCGGGCATAGCCATTGCCATTGAAGGAAATGCCACCAAATGGTTTGACGAAAAGAAAAAGTGGGGACTTACGTTAGGCCTACGGTTAGAGAATAAGAACATGACCACCGAAGCCACTGTCAAGAACTATGGTATGAAAATCATCAATACCAATGGCGGAGAGCTGGCAGGTCTTTGGACAGGCGGGGTCAAGACAAAGGTAAAGAACTCCTATCTGACAATTCCCATTTTGGCTAATTACCACATCAGCAAGCGTTGGATATTGTCTGCCGGTCCTTATTTCTCCTATCTGCTGGAGGGCAACTTCTCCGGACATGTTTACGAAGGACACCTGCGTACCCCCGACCAGACCGGTTCCAAAGTGGAGTTCACCGGTGAAAGCATCGCCACTTATGACTTCTCCAGTGATTTAAGGAAATTCCAGTGGGGTGTGCAATTCGGCGGTGAATGGAAAGCATTCAAACACCTCACCGTACACGCCGACGTGACATGGGGGCTGAATAATATCTTCCAAAAAGACTTTGATACGATTACATTCAATATGTATCCTATCTATCTGAACTTGGGATTCGGATATGCTTTCTAAACAAGATTTTTTCATTTTTTGTCGTCACTCGTCACCTTTTGCTTCAATGTATTAAGGATAAGGGAATTATCGAGTGACGACAAGGTATATATGCAGTGACGACCAACATTTGGTCGTCACTGTCTGTTTTGTCCCTAAATTAATCCGGCTGACTATCCGTCATCAGCACCCTGCCCAAAGACAATCTCCATGCCGGCTATTTAAAATACCAAAGTTGGGAATTCAAAATACCAATGTTTGGTACTTGAAATACCAACCGTTGGTACTCGAAATACCAAAGAGTGGTACTTAAAATACCAATCATTGGTACTCAATATACCAAAGGGTGGTATTCAAATGGTACTTGCAGCATATTGTTTTACAACCTGTTATAAAAACAATATTTCCTTAAAGAAAAAGGATTCACCTACTTCTAATATTCTGTACGACATGCAAAAAAACAGGAAGGTGTGTCAAAACTAACATTAATTATCATTTTACTCTGTCATTCAGAGCGAAGCGAAGAATCTACTCTCTGTGTGAGTAGGAGAAGAGATGCTTCACTACGTTCTGCATGACAGAATGATATGCTTGTCAGAGTTTTGACACACCTTCCTGTCTATATAAAAGCCACTCTATATATTAAGAATAGAATGTATTGTTCAATTATTATTCACAAATAATAGAAACATTATCTACCAGCAACTTACTGCCCACAGCTGCTTCATAAGCTGCTCCATCCTTACTCGCAGAAAATATAACCGCAAATTTATATTTCTTTGTAGCATCATATTCCTTACGATATGTCAGCTTCAAAGAGAATGGAGTATATTCTTTTTGGTCTCCGCTATTAAACATAGCAGATGCAACTATATTTTTTGCTGTATAGATATTTTCTCCATTCAGAGTTTCTTTTTCATTTTCCACTTCATAGAGAACAGCAGATATGGCACATTCGTCTTTTTTATCTACTTCTGCACCTTCTTTATTGTAGAAAGGAGTTCCTGACGTATATTTAAAAGAACCTTTTACTTCCAATGGTTTATCAGAGAACATAATTCCAAATTCAGTGCTCTTCATAGCGCCACCCAGCGCAGCAAAAGAATTAAAATTACCCAAAAAGGCAGTAGCAGCTGTAACTTTAGGTACAGGTTGCTGCATAATCGTCCCTCCAGTTGTAAATACCGATTCCATCAAAACTGCTTTGCCACTGATAGCATCATCGGTAGACCGTACTGGATAATCACCCGTATAAATAATTCCACTACCAAGGCCTGGAAGATTACCCCAAGCTTTAATCATCATAACAGCAGCATTACAAGAAGCCCAAAGCTGGTTTTTATAATCAGTACCAATCACAGGAAATTGCAATGCTTCCTCAGTATTAGAAGTATCCTTAGTCCATTCATCAAACGAGTATTCTTTCACTTTCTGAGTGCCGGCAACAAAAGCTGTATATGTCTTCGTTTGAGAATAATCCTCAGAAAGCACAGTGTAGGCTACCCTGTTTCCATTTGAAAAGTCTTTTGCTTCTCCACTTCCCGGTGTAACAACTGCACCCTCAGAAATAGTGATAACAGGAACTAAGGCTGATAAATCAGCAGCAGTAGCTTTTTCATCCACCTTAAATATAATAGTACCCTCTTCTTCATTGATAACAGGTTGTTCTGTCACAAATTTGCTATCAAACGTAAAAGCTGTAATCTTAGCCTCGCTACTTTCAGAACCAGTCAGTTTAGTACCTGTGTAAGTCACCTGTACCTTTTGAGATGCTCCATTAAGCTTAGCTGCTATATCCAACTGAACAGTAATCTTACCATCTTCAATTGTACCTGCTGCTTTCACGTCTGCCGTAAGCTGATACTGATCTATACTTAAAGACTGAGTTCCGGTGAAAGAATAAGAATTGTCTTTTTGACTTAGTTGGCAATTTTTCAATTCAATATCACCCAAATCCATAGTCATTAAAGTAAAGTCCGCTAATAACAAATTTATAGCAGAATTTCCGGCTTTGGATATAGTAATATTCTTTGGCAAGCTGGATGCAATTGTAGTCCCGTCCAATTTGATATCCAATGTTCCTTTATAGTTACCTGCAATTTCTTCTTCAATGACTTTTGAGTAGTCAGGATCGTCATCGCTACAAGCGGTAAATAAACTCATTGAACAGATCAATGCAAATAAATAAAACAAATTTTTCTTCATATAAATACTTGTTTAGTTAATAAAATCCCTACATAGTTAAGGGGCAGTTAATATTCTCTTTTATATTTGAAGTGCAAAATAACAGTTTTTAGAACCTTTAAACAAGGTCTTTTCTAAAAAATAGATGTTCCTTTTTTCAGAAAGGGTTAATTATAAAGATTCTTCACATTCTTAAATACTTCTATATATCCAAAAGACAGATTGGGATGGTTGCCCACATACCTCAAAGTCGGGAAATAAAAGATTTATTGTCATTTTTGAAACGTTTTACAAAAATAATTGTTACCTTTAAAAAGTCAAAGCCCCTTATGGCAAGACAAACTGACGCATTAACCTCATTATAAACCTTTAAAGCATTTGATATGTTCAACTCATTTGGAAATATTCTTCGACTGACCAGTTTCGGAGAGTCACATGGCAAAGGCATAGGCGGCGTAATAGACGGATTTCCCGCAGGAATCACTATCGATATGGACTTCGTTCAATCGGAACTCGACCGCCGCCGCCCGGGACAATCACGTATCACCACCTCACGCAAGGAATCTGATAAAGTGGAATTCCTTTCCGGCATTTTCGAAGGTAAATCCACCGGCTGCCCTATCGGATTTATCGTATGGAACGAGAATCAGCACTCCAACGATTATAACAATCTGAAAGAAGTGTACCGTCCCTCACACGCCGACTATACATATAATGTGAAATACGGAATACGCGACCACCGCGGAGGCGGACGTTCATCGGCACGCGAAACCATCTCACGCGTGGTGGCCGGGGCATTAGCCAAATTAGCATTAAGGCAGCTTGGCATCCGCGTCACAGCCTACACCTCACAGGTGGGGCCTATCAAGCTGGAAGACAACTATACCGCTTACGACCTCGACCTGATTGAAACCAATCCCGTACGTTGCCCCGACCCGGAGAAAGCAAAAGAAATGGAAGAGCTTATCTTCAAGATAAAAGGCGAAGGCGACACCATCGGCGGTGTGGTGACTTGCGTTGTCAAAGGTTGCCCCATAGGACTGGGACAGCCCATTTACGGGAAGCTCCAATCCGCCCTCGCCGCAGGTATGCTCAGCATCAATGCTGCCAAAGCATTTGAATACGGCGAAGGATTCAAAGGACTGAAAATGAAGGGGTCGGAACAGAACGACGTATTCTTCAACAACAACGGGCGCATCGAAACGCACACCAACCATTCCGGCGGTATTCAGGGCGGCATCAGCAACGGACAGGACATCTACTTCCGCGTGGCCTTCAAACCGGTGGCAACCGTACTCATGGAACAGCACACCGTAAATCTGGATGGTACGGACACCACCCTCAAAGCCCGCGGACGCCACGACCCTTGCGTGTTGCCCCGCGCAGTGCCCATCGTAGAAGCCATGACGGCCATGACCTTGCTCGACTTCTACCTGATAGACCGTACTACACAATTATAACAAACGAACGATAAAGTAATGGAAATAAAGAAATATATCGCAGAGAACGAACCCAAGATGCTGGAAGACCTGTTCAGCCTTATCCGTATCCCCAGTATCAGCGCCAAACCTGAGCACCACGACGACATGCTTGCTTGCGCAGAACGTTGGGCGCAACTGCTGCTGGAAGCCGGCGCGGATGAAGCGCTGGTGATGCCTTCGGCAGGAAATCCCATTGTGTTCGGACAGAAAATGATAGACCCGAAAGCCAAAACCGTACTTATATACGCACACTACGATGTGATGCCCGCCGAACCGCTGGAGCTTTGGAAAAGCAGCCCTTTTGAACCGGAGATACGCGACGGGCACATCTGGGCGCGCGGCGCAGACGATGATAAAGGACAGTCTTTCATTCAGGTAAAAGCATTTGAATATTTGGTAAAGAACAACTTACTGACCCACAATGTGAAATTCATCTTTGAAGGAGAAGAAGAGATTGGCTCCCCCAGCCTTGAGGGATTCTGCCAAGAGCATAAAGAACTGCTGAAAGCTGACATCATCCTCGTTTCCGATACCAGCATGCTGGGCGCCGACCTCCCCTCACTGACCACCGGCCTGCGCGGACTTGCCTATTGGGAGATAGAGGTGACCGGTCCGAACCGCGACCTGCATTCCGGACACTTCGGCGGTGCAGTGGCCAACCCCATCAATGTGCTCTGCGGGATGATAAGCAAAGTGACGGACGCAGACGGACGTATCGCCGTTCCCGGCTTCTACGACGATGTGGAGGAGGTGCCGCAAGCCGAACGCGAAATGATAGCACACATTCCGTTCGACGAAGAGAAATACAAAAAGGCTATCGGCGTGAAAGCCCTTTTCGGAGAAAAAGGATACAGCACACTGGAACGCAACAGCTGCCGCCCGTCTTTCGACGTATGCGGCATTTGGGGCGGCTATACGGGCGAAGGTTCCAAAACCGTACTGCCTTCCAAAGCATACGCCAAAGTATCGTGCCGGCTGGTTCCGCATCAGGACCACCATAAGATCTCGCAACTGTTTGCCGATTACATCATGAGCATAGCCCCCGACACCGTACAGGTAAAGGTCACTCCCATGCATGGCGGACAAGGATACGTATGCCCCATCACCCTCCCTGCATATCAGGCGGCGGAGAGAGGCTTCACCAAAGCATTCGGAAAGAAACCGCTGGCAGTGCGCCGCGGCGGCAGTATTCCTATCATCTCTACCTTTGAACAAGTATTGGGAATAAAAACCATACTGATGGGATTCGGCTTGGAGTCCAACGCCATCCATTCTCCCAACGAAAACATCCCGTTGGACATCCTGCGGAAAGGTATTGAAGCGGTGGTTGAGTTCCACCTGAACTACTAAAAGCACTCTGAAACATTACCGGTCAAAACGGCTTGCGGAACGTACAACCACTCTTCCATTCGGAACAACCGTAAGCCGTTTTTCCTTTAATCACCGTTCCCTTTCCGCAAAGGGGGCAAGGTTGTCCTACCAACTCATCGGCCTGTACAACAGATGCCGGCTGCTCTGCTGCCGCCGGCAGACTGTCAGTTGTTGCCGTCTCCGTTTTCTTTGCGGCAGACTTTCGCGGCGCCCTTTTCTTAGGTTCTTTTTTCGGTTTATCGGAAGCGGAAGCCGATGAAGCAGAATTCTTTCCACCTTTCTCCGGTGTAGGGGCCTGTATGGTGATATGGCGGTTACTGTTATCGGAGAGAACGCTCATAACAATCTCCGACACCATTTGCTTCAATTCTTCCAAGAACTGTCCCGCATTGTACGTACGCTTTTCTATTTCACGCAGCTTCTTTTCCCATATACCCGTCAGTTCGGCAGACTTCAACAGTTCCTCATGGATAATCTGGATGAGCTCCACACCGGTAGGAGTAGCTATCAGGTTCTTTTTCTCCTTACGGATATAGTTACGTTTGAAAAGTGTTTCGATAATGGCGGCCCGGGTGGAAGGACGGCCGATTCCGTTCTCTTTCAAAGCATCGCGCAATTCATCGTTATCCACCAGTTTACCGGCAGTTTCCATAGCACGCAGCAGGGTGGCCTCGGTGTAAGGACGTGGCGGTTGCGTCCACTTCTCATACAAATCCGGCAGATGCGGACCGCTCTCTCCTACCACAAACGCAGGGAGTACATTCTCCTCTTCCCCACCCTTCTCATCTTTTTCTTCTTGAGACTGAGCCGAGGGAGTACCAAAGACCACACGCCAGCCGGGCTCCAATATCTGCTTTCCCGAAACCTTAAACTCAATCTGCTCCACCTCACCTATGACGGTGGTCGTTGCAAACAGGCAGTCCGGATAGAAGACAGCAATGAAACGGCGTGCAATCAGGTCGAACACGCGGCGCTCCATATCCGTCAGATTCTGCGGTGGCTGCCCGGTAGGGATAATGGCATGGTGATCCGTCACTTTCGAATTGTCGAAAACCTTCTTTGATTTCAGCAACGTAGTCCCCTCCAACGGAGCTGTCAACGCCTGATAATCGCGCAAGCCTTTCAATATGCCGGGGCACTTGGGATAGATGTCATCACTCAGAAAAGTGGTATCGACACGCGGATAGGTCGTTACTTTCTTCTCGTACAACGACTGGATGGTTTTCAGCGTTTCATCGGCAGAGAAAGCGAACTTCTTGTTGCATTCCACCTGTAAGGAAGTCAGGTCGAACAAACGGAGGGGAGCCTCTTTGCCGTTCTTGCGGGTGACATTCGTTATCGTGAAAGGAGCATTCCTGATCTGTTCCAGCAGAGCCGTTCCGCGTTCCCGGTCTGTGATAGGTTCTATACCCCGGTTTTCTTCCGGTTTTGCAGCTTTGGCGGCAGCTCCTTCCTTCTGTTTCTCCGCTTCCAGCACCAGTTCTTCATCGCTTTTGCGGAGAATGGCGGAGAAAGTGGTGTCGCGATATACCGTTTTCAGCTCCCAATATTGTTTGGGAACGAAATTCTGTATCTCAAGCTGGCGGTTTACAATCAATGCAAGCGTAGGCGTCTGCACACGTCCGATAGAAAGCACTTGCCGGTTCTGACCGTACTTCATCGTATACAGGCGAGTAGCATTCATGCCCAGCAACCAGTCACCGATAGCACGCGAAAGCCCAGCTTCGTACAACGGCTGAAAATCGGAAGCATCCCGCAACTTTGCAAATCCTTCACGAATGGCCTCTTCCGTCAGCGACGAAATCCACAAGCGTTTCACCGGACAACGCGCACCGGCTTTCTGCATCACCCAGCGTTGAATCAGCTCTCCCTCCTGACCGGCATCACCGCAGTTTATAATCATGTCGGCATGCTGCATGAGGTTCTCAATCACGTGAAACTGGCGTTCGTAGGTGGGATTACTGATAAGTTTGATTCCGAAACGGGGCGGAACCATAGGCAGGCTGCCCAAGCTCCACGATTTCCAGTTGGGCGTATATTCATGCGGTTCTTTCAGGGTACAAAGATGACCGAATGTCCACGTCACCTGGTATCCGTTTCCTTCGATGTATCCGTCTCTCTTATCTCTCGCTCCGAGTACATCGGCTATGTCACGCGCCACAGAAGGCTTTTCGGCAATACAAACTATCATTCATTTTCTCTTTAGGTGCGGCAAAGATAAACGAAATCATCCCACGAGACAAATAAAACCGTTCTGCAGGACGAAAAAAATCATTCCGCAAGACAAGGCCAAGCAGCCACCGAGACGTTTAGCACAAATTTAAAGGTCTACTATACAAAATTGACAGTCGAATAAACATTCGGCACCATAAAAAAAACATTAGCGTTCTCCCATACATGGAAAAAGACGTAATTTAGCAATCGGAGAAATAGCCTCTAAAATCTCAATATATAAAACTAATAATATGGTAAAACAAATTCCAATGAAGCACATAGCCTGCCTATCACTGCTTAGCTCATCAATGGCATACGCTGCCGAACGTCCCAACATTATCTACATCTTTACCGACCAGCATACGGCAAATGCCATGAGCTGCGCCGGAAACCCGGATGTGCATACCCCCAATCTGGACAGACTGGCCGCAGCCGGCATTATGTTCCAAAACGCTTATTGTACGGCTCCACTCAGCGGTCCCTCGCGCGGCGCCATGTTCACAGGACACTATCCCGGTTCGGTGGAATTGCTGACCAATGGCGCACCGTTACCGGAAGCGCTCCAAACACAAACACTGGGCACGCTGGTCAAGAATGCCGGATATGAATGTGCATACGGCGGCAAATGGCATGTACCCGAACTTGACATTCCCGACGAAGTACGCGGGTTCGACCAGATACACAGACACAGCGACGACGGATTGGCAGAGGCTTGCGTACAATTCCTTTCACGCAAGCACGACAAGCCTTTCTTCCTCGTGGCCTCTTATGACAATCCGCATAACATTTGCGAATATGCACGCAGCCAGAATCTTCCCTACGGCAACATGGAAATACCCGAAATACGCAACTGCCCGGGACTTCCCCCTAACTTTGCCAAGAATCCTTACGATGCCGATGTCATCGAGGAGGAAAGAGACAATAACTTCAACGTCTACCCCACTGCAACGTTCACCCCTGAGGACTGGCGCATGTACCGCTATACTTACTACCGTCTGGTAGAGAAGGTAGACCGCGAAATCGGTAAGATCATCGACGCCATCGACAAAAACAACCTGTGGAAGAACACCGTTGTTATCTTCTCCAGCGATCATGGAGACGGAATAGGCGCCCACCACTGGAACCAAAAATCGGCCTTATATGAAGAGGTGGTAAATATCCCCCTTATCGTAACCCTGCCCGGCAAGAAGCATGCAGGCGAAAAACTGCCGCAACTCATCAGCAACGGGGTGGACTTCTTTGCCACAATCTGCGACTGGACCGGAGCCGAAAAGCCCGAAAGTACAACAGGAAAATCATTCCGCAAAATAGCAGAAGAGGGTAATCCGCAAGCTCCCCACCAAGACTATGTCATCACCGAAACACGTTTCGACGGCAGCAAAACACGTGGCTGGATGGTACGTACCGAACGTTACAAATACGTGCTGTACGACAAAGGAAGACACCGCGAACAACTGTTCGACATGCAAAACGACAGAGGCGAGACAAGAAACCTGATGATGGAAAACGCTTACGCGAAAGTAGCGCAGCAACATCGAGACATTCTTGAAAACTATATGAATACTTACAAAATCAAGCCTACACGCCCCAAGCTGCACGATGTGCCGGGAAAAGCGCTTCCTAAAAAGGCAAACTCCCACTCATCCAACTAACCTTATAACAATATTAATTACATGAATAAGATTTTATCAACCGTCCTCCTCTTCCTTCCTGCCGTCTGTGCACAAGCGCAGACAGCGGGAAAGGCTACCGTCAGGCTCACCGACACCACCCTGATGCACGAAATGCGTGCAACTCCCTCTCCGTCGGACGGCGCCACCATAAGCGATCGTGCCGTATCTTTCCAATGGCCGCTACCGGCAGAGCTCAACATCCTGCGAAGCGGCTTGGACGGAACAGAAGAGAGCACTCCCAAAAAAGAAGTGGACAAAAGCAAGCTGCGCTATTTCCTGCGTTATTCGCAAAGCCCGACATTCGGACCGGGGAATACCATGCAAATAGAAACCCGCTGGCCTTTCTTCAATCCGGAACAAGACCTGGCACCGGGCACATGGTACTGGCAATATGGCTATGTCACAGGCGGCAAAACCGAATGGAGCGACACACAGCGATTTACGGTAGAACCCAATCCCATGAAGTTTTGCCCGCCCGCTCTGAAAACCGTACTCGAAAAGCTGCCCGCCCATCATCCCCGCGTATGGCTCGACAAGGACGAATGGGACAGTTTCATAGAGAACAGCCAAGGAAAACCCGAACGCCGAACTTATCTCAAACGCGCCAATAAAGTACTCGCCACCCCGATGAAATCCGTAAACGACATCAACTCAGACTTGGCAAAGGGGCTGACCAACAAAGTACAGCAAAGCGCAATGCTCACCCGCGAAAGCCGACGCATCATCGACAGCGAAGAAGCCAATACGGATGTGCTGATTCGCGCATACCTGCTCACCAAAGACCGCCGCTATGCCGATGAAGCCGTTAAGCGTGTCAAGGAAATGGCCACTTGGGGAGACAACAAAAACGTAGTGGGCGACTTCAACGAAGCTACCCTGCTTTCACTCTGTTCCATGGCATACGATGCGCTGTACGACGTTCTGGACAACGCCACGCGCAAATTCCTGCTGAACGAGATAAAAGAATTCGGCAGCAGCATGTACAAACACGACATCAACCGCTTGGAAAACCACATCGCCGACAATCACGTATGGCAGATGACATTCCGCATCCTTACCATGGCAGCTTTCACTGTCTACGGCGAACTGCCCGAAGCCGATGCGTGGACGGACTATTGCTATAACCTGTGGCTCGCCCGCTTCCCCGGCCTGAACAAAGACGGCGGATGGCACAACGGCGATTCCTACTTCCACGTCAACCTCCGCACACTTGTGGAAGTTCCCTATTTCTATACGCGCCTCACCGGATACAACTACTTCTCCGACCCCTGGTATCAGGGAAACGCGCTGTATGTCATCTACCAGCAACCGCCTTTCTCCAAATCGGGCGGTAACGGCAGCTCGCATCAGAATATACTTACTCCCAACGGCACACGCGTAGGATATGCCGATGCTTTGGCACGCATGACAGGAAACACCTATGCCGCAGACTATGTACGCCACATCAGTGAGCGCCAACCCGATATACTCGAACAAGGAAGCACCTCCAAAGCCGGAGGTCTGGCATGGTTCCGCCTGCAATGCGACAAACCACTCCCCAACGGACGGGGATTGAAAGACCTCCCTATGGGGCACGTATTCCCGCAAAGCGGACTGGCTTCGTTTTCCACCGACTTGGACGATACCCGCAAGAGCGCCATGCTCAGCTTCCGCAGCAGTCCTTACGGCAGCACCTCGCACGCCATAGCCAACCAGAACGCTTTCAATACCTTCTGGAACGGGCAGTCGCTCTTTTACAGCAGCGGACACCACATCAGCTTCACCGACAAGCACAGCGTTTACTGCCACCGGGCCACACGCGCCCACAACACAATTCTCGTAAACGGCATGGGGCAACGCATAGGTACGGAAGGCTACGGATGGATTCCACGCCACTATGTCAGCGACCGGATAAGTTACGTTGCAGGCGACGCATCCAATGCTTACGGCAAAGTAATCTCCCCGCTTTGGTTGCTGCGCGGCAAACAGAGTAATCTGGAATACTCCCCCGAAAATGGCTGGGATGATACCGGACTGAAAATATTCCGCCGCCACATCGTAACGCTGGGCAAAAGCGGCTACTCTTTCATCTACGATGAACTGGAAGCTGACAAGCCCGTAACTTGGAGCTACCTGCTGCATACAGTCACCAACCCGATGAATGTAGACAAGACCAAGGAATACGTACACATACAAGCCACAAGCAAGGACGGTGTATCCGATGCCTACCTCTTCTCTGCCGGAACATTGAAAACGGACACAACCGGCAGGTTCTTTGTACCCGCCGTTAATTGGCTGCGTGCAGACGAGAACGGACATTTCAAGCCATACCCCAACCACTGGCATTTCACCGCCACATCCGACAAGCAGAAAGTCTATCGCTTTGCCACAATTGTGCATACGCACGCTAAAGGCACTGATGCAAACACCGTACAGGCTGCGCCCCAAAAACAGAAAGACGGCAGCATACAGGTGGGCGACTGGAATATCAAAGCGAATATTTCCACCGATGGAAAGCCCTCGTTCGAAGTACGGAATACGCGCAAAGGCTACGATGCAAGCGTAAGCTATAAGGATTATGGCCCAACAGTGATACACGATGGCAATAAAAAGACAGAATTGAAAGACGAAGTTCCCGAACTGGAAATCTGACAATCTCTCCTAATTATCCATAAAAACAAGTCCAAAACCACAAACATCACGTGGTCTTGGACTTATTTTTTATGTCATTCTCATTGTCTGAATGCCATTTTACACAGAAATATAAGAAAACTACACAGAACTAAAAGTCAAATCAACGTTCCTACAAAATTACAAAACACACTAAAAAGCAATGGAACTAAAGAATCCCTAATTTAGCAAACAGAAAACAAAACGTAATCATACTATTAAACCCCATATGAAAAGCATGCAGAGATTTTTTCTACTAGCAGTCTGTTTACTCTCCACATTGAGTATTCATGCGCAAAGCTTTACCGTCACCGGAAAGGTTATAGACAATACCGGACTGGAAGTAATCGGTGCCAATATTTCTATCAAAGGGAGTGCAGGCGTTGGAACAATTACCAATATTGACGGACAATATACCCTTAATGTAAACAACCCCGCTAAAGATGTGCTTGTCATTTCTTATATAGGAATGAAAACACAGGAAATAGCGATAAAAGGCCAAAAACAAATCAATGTGACTTTGCAAGAAGACAGTAAGGTGCTGGATGAGGTGGTTGTCATTGGTTACGGAACAGCCAAACGAGGCGATTTGACCGGTTCTGTCGTATCTGTAAAAAACGAAGACCTGATGCAAACGCCCACCTCGGATGTGGCTCAGGCTTTGGCAGGGCGCGTGGCAGGCGTGCAAATCATGCAAAGCGAAGGCGAACCGGGAGCATCTGTCTCTATTCGTGTGCGTGGCGGTATCTCCATTACCCAAAGCAACGAACCGCTTTATATCATTGACGGTTTTCCCAGCGAAGACGGCATGAGCAGCCTGGATCCCGGTGAAATTGAGACTATCGATATTCTAAAAGATGCTTCTTCAACAGCCATTTACGGAGCTCGCGGAGCCAATGGCGTAGTAGTGATTACTACGAAAAAAGGCACGAAGGACGCTTCAAAAATGAACGTCAGCTTCAATAGTTATATAGGAATACGGAAAGTTAATAAAAAGCTTGATGTACTTTCGTCTAAAGAATATGTGCTGCTGGACTATGAACGCAATTTAGCTTTATATGGAGAAAGCGGCATACGACGGTTCCAGAATGCCTACGGCTCTTTCCAAGAAATAGAAGAAAATTACGGAAACAGAAAAGGCGTAGACTGGCAAGAAGAAGCCTTCGGCCGGGTCACCACCTCACAGAATTATCGCGTGAACATTTCCGGTGGAAATAAAGAACTGAAATACAGTCTTTCCTATAATTATGTAAAAGATCTGGGAGCCATGATAAAAAGCGGAATGGACCGCCACAACGTATCTTTCAACATCTCGCATAAAGCATCCAGCCGTTTTCAAGCCAACGCCCGCCTCAGCTATGACGAATCGAAAACATACGGTATGGGAACTTCGGAAGGAAACAACCGTTTCAACAAAATGGAACATATCTTGCAATACCGCCCTGTCAATTCACTGACAGGCAACGATCGTGATTTGATCACCGGAGATGATGACCTGATTGACGATGAGTCCAATCCGATGCAAAGCCCCATTCTCTCTGCACAAGAAGAAACAAAAATCCGCAAAGTGCGTAGCATGCAGGCTAACGGCGGCTTCACCTTCAACTTCACCAAACGGTTCAGCTTCCGCAACAGTACCGGTATGCGCTATCAGACTTCACGCCAAGACATCTTCTATGGCGAAAAATCCGTTGCCGGCAAACGTTCCAGCATCAACGGCAACATAGCTTACAACGAAAATGGCAGTTTCCAGACCTCCAATGTATTCACTTACGATTATAGAGGTAAGACTCATAAACTGAATGTAATGGCCGGTCAAGAATGGATTTCGCGCTGGTCCAAATACTTGGGAGCCTATGCCACCAACTTCCCGAACAACGACATCGGATTGGACGACATGGGGTTGGGAACTCCGAGTGAAATACGTTCCAGTGTCAACGACGACGACCGCCTGCTTTCATTCTTCGCACGTGCCAACTATAATTTCCGGGAGAAATACTTGTTGACTGCCACAGTACGTACTGATGGTTCTTCTAAATTCGCCGCGCACAACAAATGGGGCTTTTTCCCATCTGTCTCCGCAGCATGG
>OKRU01002212.1_pt1 | contig 17760 bp, 14 predicted proteins | sample 1601131 | NCBI WGS metagenome assembly OKRU01 (sample SAMEA3541558, study PRJEB24748) | human gut metagenome | biome: human gut; feature: human-associated habitat; material: faeces | place: China | collected 2012
CCGCATCCGGGTCTGAGCCGCGCATGCTCTTTATAAAAGCATCCGAGAAACATCAATGCACCGGGCAGAGAATCCAAGGGCATTTATTATGCAGTGGAATTTCTGAAGGCAACCACAAAGAGCTTGATCAACTCCAACTTGTCTGATGGTTATTATATCAGTGCAAAGTATAAGAATGTCATCGTTATCGGTGGCGGTGATACCGGAAACGACTGCGTAGGAACGGCAATTCGGCACGGCTGCAAATCCGTCATTCAGTTGGAAATGATGCCAAAACTGCCGGATCAGCGTGCAGAGAACAACCCATGGCCAGAGTGGCCGAGAATCTGCAAGACCGATTATGGTCAGGAAGAAGCCATTGCCGTATTCGGACACGACCCGAGAATTTATCAGACAACGGTAAAACGATTCATTCCAAATGAGGAAGGACATCTGAAAGCCGTTGAAACGATTAAGCTGCAATCGGTACGGGATGAAAAGACCGGACGGATGCGGATGGAAGAAATTCCGGGCAGCGAACAGATTCTGGAAGCCGATTTGGTTTTGATTGCAGCCGGATTCTTGGGGGCACAGTCCTATGTTGCGGATGCATTCGGTGTCAATCTGAATGCCAGAACCAACGTGGCAACCGAAACACCGGATTCCTATCAGACCAATGTAGAGAAAGTATTTACTGCTGGCGATATGCACAGAGGACAGTCTTTGGTTGTCTGGGCAATTCGAGAGGGCAGAGAAGCCGCTCGTGCAGTGGATGAATATTTGATGCATTACAGCAACCTCTAAACATACATCTCAAACAAACCGAAAAACAGTCGTTCTCTTTCCATAGAGGACGGCTGTTTTCATCTGTAAAAATTTTTTGGTAAGACTAGAAAAAGCTCGGAAAGTGTGGTATAATCAACAGAAAGGAGGGGGCTTTTTATGACCAAACAAGAAACGGCACTGCGAGCCTGTACGATACTGGAAGAATATTATCCAGAATCGGTCTGTGCATTGCAGTACAAAGAGCCATATGAATTATTGATTGCGGTGCGGCTTTCCGCACAGTGTACCGATGCACGGGTCAATATTGTCACGAAGACGCTGTTCCAGCAGTATCCAACGCTGGAATCGTTTGCAGCTGCCAATTTGGAAGAACTGGAGCAGGCAGTGAAACCCTGCGGTTTCTATCACATGAAAGCGAAGAGCATCAAAGAAATGGCAATTCGGCTGCTGACAGTCTATGACGGCAAAATTCCGGATACGATGGAAGAACTGCTGACGTTACCAGGCGTTGGACGGAAAACAGCAAATTTGATTTTAGGGGATGTCTACAAGCAGCCGGCAATTGTCACGGATACGCATTTTATTCGTATCACCGGACGGCTGGGGTTGACCACGAATAAAGAACCAGCGAAAGTGGAACGGGATTTGCGTCCGCTGATTCCGCCGGAACGCTCTTCGGACTTTTGCCATCGAATCGTGCAGTTTGGGCGAGATGTCTGTCGGGCAAGAAAGCCGCTCTGTGGAAACTGTCCGATGGCAGATTTTTGTCCGTCCAGAGAGGCATAATATCTCTAGACAGCGTGAAAATCCGGCTGTTCAAACAAAAGAACAACCATTTTTCACATGGATTTTATACGATTTTTTGAAAAAAGAATTGACAAATACAAGGCGGTGTGCTATACTGGTACTTGTATATTTACAGGAAAAGGCGGTAATCCGATGGGAATATTTAGTAAATTGTTTGGCTCTTACAGTACGAGAGAGCTTGCACGTATTGAACCGATTAAGCAAAAAGTTCTGGCACTGGACGAAGAATATACAGCTTTATCGGATGCAGAATTAAAGGGAAAGACACAGGAATTCCGTGACCGGCTGGAAAGCGGCGAAGCACTGGATTCCATGATGGCAGAAGCACTGGCAACCGTTCGGGAAGCAGCGTATCGTGTACTGGGCAAGAAACCGTTCCCAGTACAGATTATTGGTGCAATCGTTCTGCATCAGGGACGAATTGCAGAAATGAAAACCGGTGAAGGTAAAACTTTGGTAGCCTGCGTTGCATCTTATCTGAATGCACTGCCGGGCAAGGGCGTTCATGTTGTCACCGTAAACGACTACTTGGCAAAAACACAGTCCGATGAAATGGGTAAAGTACTGCGGTTCTTGGGCTTGACGGTTGGCTGTATTCTACATGGTCTGACCAACGACCAGCGGCGTGAAGCATATGCCTGTGATGTTACTTATGGCACTAACAACGAACTGGGCTTTGACTACCTGAGAGATAACATGGTTATCTATAAGAAAGACAAGGTACAGCGGGAACATAACTTTGCCATCGTCGACGAAGTGGACTCCATCTTGATTGATGAAGCAAGAACCCCGTTGATTATTTCTGGTCGTGGGGACAAGTCCACTTCTCTGTATGGCGTTGTGGACAAGTTTGCAAAGACTTTGACCCCGACCATGGTTGTCGAAATGGACAGCAAGCAGGATCAGGAAGATACCAATGAAAATGCCGATTACATCATTGATGAAAAGGCAAAGACTGCAACCATTACCCGTCGTGGTGTCAAGAAAGCAGAAGATTATTTTGCAATTGATAACCTGATGGCACCGGAAAACCTGACCTTGCTGCACCACATCAATCAGGCATTGAAAGCCAATGGTGTTATGCGGAAGGATATTGACTATATCGTAGAAGATGGCGAAGTTGTCATCATTGATGAATTTACTGGTCGTAAGATGCTGGGCAGACGGTTTAATGATGGTCTGCATCAGGCAATCGAAGCAAAGGAAGGCGTAAAGGTTGCAAGAGAATCCAAGACATTGGCAACTATTACATTCCAGAACTATTTCCGTCTGTATAACAAGCTCTCCGGTATGACTGGTACTGCCATGACGGAAGAAGACGAATTCCGGGAAATTTACAAGTTGGATGTTATCGCAATCCCGACCAACCGACCAATTAAGCGAATTGACCGGAACGATTTGGTTTACCGGACAGAAGCTGCAAAGTATCGTGCCATCATTGAACAGATTATCGAATGCCATGAAAAAGGACAGCCGGTACTGGTTGGTACGATTTCCATTGAAAAATCCGAACTGCTCTCCGCAATGCTGAAGAAGAAGGGTATCAAGCACGAAGTCTTGAATGCGAAGTATCACGCAAAGGAAGCAGAAATTGTTGCACAGGCTGGTAAGCTGGGTGCAGTTACCATTGCAACCAATATGGCTGGTCGTGGTACGGATATTATGCTGGGCGGTAATGCGGAATTTTTGGCAAGAGCAGAAATGCGGAAGAAAGCATATCCGGAAGAAATCATCACAGAAGCCATCGGTTACGCCGATACCGACAATGAAGAAGTATTGGCAGCCAGAGAAGAATATCAGGAACTGTACCGCAAATTCAGTGAGGAAGTCAAGGAAAAAGCAGTGGCGGTCAAGGAAGCAGGCGGTCTGTATATTTTGGGTACAGAACGGCATGAATCCAGAAGAATTGATAACCAGCTGCGTGGTCGTTCTGGTCGTCAGGGTGATGAAGGTGAAAGCCGGTTCTTCCTGTCTGTCGAAGATGACCTGATGCGTGTATTTGCTGGTGACCGTTTGGAAAACCTGATGCGGACACTCAACGTCGATGAAAATACACCAATCGAAAGCAAGTCCCTGTCCAAGATTATCGAATCTTCTCAGAAGAAGGTAGAAGGCAGAAACTTCAGTATTCGTAAGAATGTCCTCAACTATGATGACGTTATGAATACGCAGAGAGAAATCATCTATAAGGAACGGCAGCAGGTACTGGATGGCGAAGACCTCCACGACAGCATCTTGAAGATGATGGAAGAACTCATCAGCGATACTGTAAAGCAGTATATCAATGAAGAAGTCGTTGACCGGACACAATGGAATCTGGTTGGTCTGAAGGATCACTTCTTAGGCTGGATTACCGAAGAAAACGACCTCGAATATGAGGGCGAAGACCTCGAAAAGCTGACCGTAGATACACTGATTGAAACCCTGACAGAAAAGGCAAAGAGCCTTTATGCAGCACGGGAAGAACAGTATGGTTCAGATGTCATTCGGGAACTGGAACGGGTTGTTATGCTGAAGGTTGTCGATACCAAGTGGATGGCACACATCGACGACATGAGCGAACTCAAGAAGGGCATTGGTCTGCGTGCATATGGACAGCAGAACCCAGTTGTCGAATATCGGTATGAGGGCTTTGAAATGTTCGATGCAATGGTTGCTTCCATTAAGGAAGACACCATTCGGATGCTGTTGACCATGCAGCTGCGACAGAATCAGGCTCCAGAACGGGAACAGGTTTCCAAGCCGGATGCACCGAATGCAGGTGCTGGTGACGGCAGCTTTGGCACACAGAGAAGAAATCCGGCACGGGCTGCAAAGAAGAATCAGAAGTAAGCAATCAAAAAACACAGTCAGAATGGATGGGTGCGATGAGTTGTCTGGGAAATCTCCTTTGGTTTTTGTGCTGCGGACTTTGGCAGGGGCTTTCGTGGCTGCTGGCAGGGCTTTTGTGGTGTGTTACCATTGTTGGAATCCCGATTGGTTTGCAGTGCTTTAAATTTGCTTCACTGGCATTCTTCCCCTTTGGGAAAGAGGTGCGTTATGGCGGCGGAACGGTTTCCCTGCTTCTGAATCTGATTTGGATTTTGGTCAGTGGGATTCCGTTGGCAGTTACTGCGGCAACAAATGGAATTTTGTTGTGCTGTACCATCATTGGCATTCCATTTGGATTACAGTGTTTTAAAATGGCAAAACTTGCTTTGATGCCGTTTGGTACAGAAGTTTCTTAACCAGCGGGAGAGAAGATACAGAAACAACAAAAGGGGCGTGGCAGCAATGACACGCCCTTTTTTCAGAGAAAAGAGGCGTTTGAATGGAAACAGGATACGAGGCATTTTCATTTTATTATGACCAGCTGACAGAGAATGTGGAATATCCGCAGCGAGCAGCTTATTTTCACAAGCTGATTCAGAAATACTGCCAGTCAGAGGACGTTGTATTGTTGGATTTGGCTTGCGGAACGGGCAGCCTTTCGGAAGAATTTGCAAAACTGGGCTATGATGTATTGGGTGTTGACTATTCTTACGGGATGTTGAATCAGGCAATGCAGAAGAAGCTTGAACACAACCTGCCGATTCAGTATATTTGTCAGGATATGCGAGAACTGGACTTGTATGGAACGGTGGATATTACGGTCTGTGCATTGGACAGCTTAAATCATTTGGATTCGTTTTCTGATGTCCAGACTGTTTTTCAGCAGGTGTTCAATGTGACAGAATCCGGCGGTGTTTTTCTGTTTGATATGAATACGCCGTATAAGCATCGGGAAGTGTTGGGGAATCAGATTTATCTGTATGATACAGATGATGTCTATTGTGTGTGGGAAAATCAGTATGAAGAGCCGGACAATCAAGTGACCATTCAGCTGCATTTTTTTGCTCGGCAGGAAGATGATACTTATGTCCGCTCAGAGGAATGCATGACGGAACGGGCATATCCGCCAGAGCAGGTAACCGCAGCGTTACAGCAGATTGGCTGGGAAGTGCTCGGCTGCTATCATGCAGATACGGAAGAACCCTTACGGGAAGACAGTCAGCGGATGGTATTTGCAGTGAGAAAAACAAAGTAAAGACCTGCAAATAAAAGTCAACCCCTAAAATTAAAAAAACAGAAAAAATTTTCTGAAAGAAAAAAGGATACGACAAAAAGACTGCCTGAGCAGCCTAAAAAATTTTTAGCGGGTCGGCAACCTTGACAGAACATCATAAAAATGCTCTGTATGTCGTGCCGACGGTAAGGAACGCATGAATAGACAATTATGTCATCTGTTCTGAGACATTCAAAACTTCTTTTACTCTTGCATAATAGATACGCAGGAATTTGTTTGCAGCTGCATTTATGTATGAGTAATAGTGCTTGCCTTCAGATTTCTTTTTAATGAGAAAATCATAAACAGGATTGTCCTGCGGCTTAGTTTGCAGAAGCACCTGCATAATGATAAACAATGTTCGTCTGAGAGCTCCGGAACCTTTCTTTGTCATCGGATTTGATCTGGTAGTTTTCTGACCTGAATCGTTATTCTCGCTGTCATAGCCAAAATAAGCAGTAATTGCTTTTCTGCTGTGAAAACGTCTTGAATCTCCTATTTCAGCCATAAGCTGAGGACCTACAGCTTTTCCGACACCATACATGTTCATTACAGTATCATATTCGGGAAGCTTAGAAGCAACACGGTTCATTTCAGACTGTATGGCATGACAGTTCTCCGTAGCAGAAATAAGCATTTTTGCCGCTTGTACAACAGAGAAAACGATTGCTTTATCAGAAGAAACGCTGCTGACACAATCCTTTGCAAAAGCGTATATTTTCTTGCATGATGATTCTGTGAAGTGATATGAGTTTTTATCGGACCACTTCTTGTATTTCTTTGCAAAAGCCTTTATGGTAAGCTTGGAAATCATGTCACAGTGAGAAAATTCCAATACAAAGTCCACCCACTTCTCATGACCATCAGATTCTCTGGAAGGTGATGTGAACAGCTTGTTGATTCCAGGGAAAGTAAGGTCAAGCAACGAAATCAGATTATTATTCATCATGGTTTTCAGCTTTATTGACTGCTGATATTGTCTGTTCATCAGTTTTAAGGATTTTCTCAAATCTTCCTGAGGAGTATATTCCTTCAGGTCAAGCCAGTAAGTTAACGCATATGAAGCGATTTTTACCGAATCCTTCTTATCCGTTTTTGGCTTTCTTAACGTGTTTCCACCGAAGTCACTGATTAACACAGGATTGACTACGGAAACAAATATATTTTGTTCGTGGAGGTAGCGGGCAATGGATTCAAAATAGTTTCCTGTTGCCTCCATGACAACCTTTGTCTCACCGGGGAGCTTCTTGATTAAATCAGCTAATGCTCTTAAATCACTTCCGGTGTGAGCAACATCAAAAGGCGAAACCACAACCTCACCATAAGGGCGAAGTACAGCAACTGTACTTTTACCTTTGGAAACATCAATACCTACTGCGTTCATAATATTTTACCTCTCTTGATTTGATATTGTAATCGGGCAAACTATGCTTTACTCATTACCTATTCAATCTGTTTGGTGACACGAACGCACAGTATTCTGTGGCCCAACCTGCATAAACCGAACGCTATAATGAAAGCATGGATGACTGTCTTTGCTACGGGCACTTTGTCCCAAGGAGTGATACGTCAGTCCAATCACTGCTTTCAGTATAGCTTAAGTAACAAATGCGTGTAAACCCTTACCGGCTTGTAAGGTGTTACCCGACTAATTATATTGTAACAGGAGTGATGAATCATCACTCCTGTTTTACACTTTATTTCTGACTCCAGATTTTCAATTTAGAAAATATGGTGCTAATAAAATCCACATCACCATGTCAGTCTATTCTTACGATGCAGAAGAGCATGTTAAAGTTACCTTACAAAAGAGTTCTCGTAAGAAAACAGTACATTCAATCGAACTTCTAAAACAATATGGAGTTCCATATAGAATAGCAATCGTTTACATGAAGGATGTTTTAGTGGGAGAAAAATACAGACTTATATACAATAAATCCTAATAAAAATGTTATACGAAAGGTGGGCAGAGGAAATATAGGTATTTTAACTCCTAAGCTATTAAAGAATAATATTATAAAAAGAGAAATTCAAGAGTTTAGTAAAGACAAGGTTGATGGATGTAAAGATTGTGAGTTTAGATATGCTTGCCATGACTACAGACTAGATTCAATATCTGATAATATACATACAAAATTTATGGATAAAAATGAATTGATAAGAAACATTTATACTCTGTCTATAAAACCATGCTTTTTATTAGTATAGAAAATTTTGGCCCCAAAACTGACCCCACTATCGTGTATGCAGTGCGTAATCTGATAAATGTCAAAATAAAAAAATAACGTAATATCACTATGATTGTACGATTTGCATATGTCTAAAATGTATTAGAAATATGCAAATAAATTCATAATAACCAGAAGATTGTCACCTCGTATTTATCCCCTATAACATCCAAAAAAGCACAGAGTTTCGGCATTTTCTGAGATTGCGTGCTTTCCTATGAAACACATCGTATGACTAAAATATACCTCTACCCTTACCATATCATTATGGATTTTTTGGTAAGGGTATTTTTGAATTATTATGGGAAAACACATTTACTATGAAGCAATCTGTTTTTGCAGTCCTCAATATCAATTCTTTTGATATTGAAATAACAATTATACAAATATTATTTTTTCTGATTTAAAATTAATTTGAATATTTTTATTATAATTGTATAAATATAAAATAAAAATTGAAACAAAATCCGCCTTTAGGGGTTGACAATTGGAATTTTAAGTGTTAAAATAATAATATGTAGAATTTTATATGAAAAATCAAACCATAATGAAAAATCTGCCACTTTGTTGAAGGAAAGTGATTTTATGGACAAAAAATTAAGGGTTACACAAGATTATGATCGCTCCAATTATGATTCGGAACGTGCAAAAAAAGCATATAAAGAAAAAACTTTTGGTAATCATGCAGTTATAATAGACCCTACAACAGGAAAACTTCTGCATAAAAGTCAGACTAATGCACAGAAAAAATATCATATGAAAAATGCTGACGGTGAAAATGTTTCTAAAAAATGGGCAACGCATTCTGCAGAAACGGATCATATCCATTCACTAAAATCGATTCATGAAAAAACAAAAAGAAATCCTTTTCTTTCTGATGAAGATATCCGTGAGATTGCAAATTGTGATGCAAATTTAAGAATATTACCAAAATCATTGAATGCTTCAAAAGGAGAACAAAGCGATTTTGCGGTTATTACTGATGTCAACAATGGACTTTCACTGAAAGGCAGAATGCATCTGGCAGGAGAAAAAATAGAATCTGATGTGGTATTGACAAGTAAATTTACAACGCATACTGCTAAAAATATTGGCAATTTGACCGTGAATTCTGCAAAAAAAAGTGTTTCTAATAATAAAATCATAGTTGTAAGGTATGGCATTGAACATATTGTAGATATTGCAACCGGAAAAGAAAGTTTGGAAGATGCTGCTGTAGATGTTGGAACATTTGCCGTTAAAACGGTCGGTAAAGATGTAATAAAAGACATTACGGATGCAGCCGCTATCAATAATCCGCTTGTAAAATATGGTGCTGAACATCTTGTAAATGTGGCAACCGGAAAAGAAAGTTTGGAAGATGCTGCTGTAGATGTTGGAACATTTGCTGTTAAAACAGTCGGTAAAGATGCCATAAAGAACATTACAGATACAGTCCTTATAAACAACCCACTTTACCAATCGCTAAAGAGCGGCGGCAAATTAGGCGAACTGATACAAGTTGGAACAATGGTTGCGGAATCAGCTTGCAGACTGATTGATGGTGACATCACTGCTGAAGAATTTATGCTTGAAATAGGCGATAAAGGTGCTACTATGCTTGCACAAATGGCAGGTGGTGAAGTTGGTGCGATTGTGGGCGAAATAATCGGTATATCAGTAGGTGGATTTCTTGGAGCAGGTGCAGGAGCTGTAATTGGAAAAGCAATTGGTACAATGATTGCCACAGTTGCTTGTAATGTTATCATTGCAATCAAAAAGAATCTTATATCTAATTTTAAATCGCTGGATGATTATAAATTACAAGAAAAAGCAATCCATAAATTAGAAACAGAAGCGATTGCAGAAATGGAATATCAGAGACAGAAATTCCGTGAAATCGTAGAAAATGAATATAAAAAATGGGATGAAAACATTGAAGCAGGATTCAATCAGATTATGTATTCTGCTTGTCAGGAAGTCTATGATTTACAAGGAATTACAGATGGACTTGATAAAATATTATCTGTATTTGGAAAATCAGTTTTATTTAAAAACATTAATGAATATAAATTACAACTCAATATGCCATTGAAACTTAATTTTTAGGAGGCTGATTACTTATGTTAATAGAACTAGCAGCGTTGGCTTATTGTGCAGATAAGTCTAACAAAATGGATGCACAAGCCCTTGCAAAGCGGTCAAAAGCTTTTACAAAAGAAGCGGAAGCACGTGACCTTGTTTATCAAAAACGCAGTACAGCGGAAAAGAAAATGCAGAATGTTGCAAAGAAAAAACGTGCAATTATTGAATCCACTTTACCTCGTTTTGTAGAGGTTTATCAGAAGATTCAGAAAATTGACCTTACAATCTCTGATAAAAATGAACTTGCAGTTTATAATCAATTTCAGAAAAGCAATGCCATTCAAGCGATGCAAGTCGTCATCCAGAAACCACTTACAGACGGTCAACTGATCACAGAATATATTTTCAAAGGCATTGGTGGAATGATGATTGCAGATTCAAAAAGAAATTTATCTGCTGCAAAAAGCCAATTAAGTGCTGCAAATGTTGTGTATTCTCAAGCACAATCTGTAGCTGAAGTATATGATGCGATTATCGGACGAGCAGAAAGAATAGCCAGTCTACTGATGCGGATGAACGCACTATTTCTTGGTTCTGTTTTTGAGACAGAAAAAGTCATCACGCAGAATGGAACAAATGCAAAAGCTTACAATCAGCAGGACATGGGGATTCTTATGACTTGTGTCAATCTTGCAGGTGCAATGTCAGAGATTATAAACATCCCTGTTCTTGACGAAAACGGTGAATTATGCAAAGCTGCTGTTGAAATGATACAGACAGGTGAAGCATATATTGAACAAATGAATGATTTAATTAATCATTAATTTTAAATAAAAAAGGAGTCAAAATTATGAAACAGATTATGATCAACGAAACGTGCAATGGGTGCGGAATGTGCATTGTCAAATGTCCAGGATATTTTGAAGAGAACGCAGATGGTGATGCACAAGTTATCAGCGGCATTCTCGCAGATGAGACGGATGCGATATTGAAAGAAGTTCTTTCACAATGTCCTGTTCATGCGATCAGTCTTGGTGAAAATGTGGATGTAAAGCAGTCCGTGCAGAAGGAACTTGATAAACTTCAAGCCCTTACAAACGGTCTTGTGGTTAAAAGAGATGATGTAGCATTTCCAGAGAGTTACTGTGTGGTAACCAATTTCCCGTATATCGGCAGTAGCAGATATGAATACAGAAGCTCTTCCTCTGCTGAAAGTGCTGGTCTTAGTGCCTTTACCTCAAGGGCATATTCTCAGATTGACAGCAAAATTCTTGATTGCATAACCAGCTATCGTGTGAATATCATCAAGCCTTACTACTCAACTAACGAAAGAAGTGCTTATACAATATTCAACAAGAAGATTGCAGATATTCTTACAGCGATTACAAACCTGATTGGCAAGGACAAATTTTCGTCTGATTTTTGTAAGGTTGATGTTTATCCGGATAGAGATACCGTTTGGAAAATGCTTGAAAACGGCGAAATCGTTGGTGAGAATTTTATCAGCATAGTAAAGAGAGAGTTTGAATACAGTGCCTCTTACTACAGAACGTATATTGATTATGATGATACTGAGGTTACAGAATACGGAAGAGGGATGTTTGGCAGAGATAGAGAGGTAACCAAATACAGCTATAACGCCCAGGATGCTGTAAATGAACTCAGAAGTGACTTGCAAAATGCGATAAGCTGGGCAAAAAGTGATATTACGGATGCGGCTTTTGATTATGTCAAAGGTCTGGTAATTTCCTACAACAGAAATCTGAAAGCATGTCTGGATAAAAAAATACAGGAAATCAAAAAAACTCAGTAAATATTAATTTATCTGTTTGTTATGGAACGGTCAAGTTGAAACGATCAGCTAAAAAATATTATAATTGTTATAATGGAAATATTAGTGTGTTCCAAACTCATGGGAGTTATTTTTAAAGAGAGTGGGAATTAATTGGAGAATTTAAAGATATGAAAAAAATATATTCAGATAGAATTACTAGGCCTTGTTTGAAAAATAAAACTTGCATAAAGAATCTAAAAATGATAAAATAGAAGAATGAAACGATATGAAATCAGCAATCGCGAATGGGAAAGAATCAAAGACAAGCTGCCAGCAGAGCGAACAGGCAAAAGAGGACGACCGGCAAAAAATAACCGCATCATGTTGAATGGAATGCTGTGGATTGCAAGAACGGGAGCTCAATGGAGAGAAATGCCAGAATGCTATGGACCATGGCAGAGTGTCTATGCAAGATTCAGAAAATGGCAGAAAGATGGTGTATGGGAAAAAATTTTTCATACGCTTTCCAGTGATGCAGATATGGAAAATTTGAGCATAGATTCTACAATGGCAAAAGCACACCAAAGCACAAACGGTGGCTTTAAAAAGGAGCAGAAAAATCCATCGGAAGAACACGTGGAGGATTGAACACAAAGCTCCATACAATTGTAGACGGTCTTGGAAATCCTGTAGAATTTCTGATCAGTGCCGGAAATGATGCGGACAGCAAGCATGCGATTGATTTATTGAAAAAAGTAGACATCACGAAAAGCAATATCCTTGGGGATAAAGCGTATGGTTCAAAAGAAATTCGGTCATATATTACAGAAAACGGCGAATCCTATACAATACCTCCAAAATCAAATACAAAAGAACCCTGGGCATGTGATTATTATCTTTATAAAGAACGTCATCTTGTAGAATGTTTTTTTCAAAAATTAAAATGGTTTCGCAGAATTGCTACTCGTTATGATACGTTGGATTCTTCTTTTCTTTCCTTTGTTTACCTTGCTTCTATTATGATTTTGTTGAAATAGCATAATTATCCTGATTTTTCAAACAAGGTCTAACAGACAATTGCTTTGGCAATTATTATATGTAAGTATTTTAGTTTAAAAAATCAAACCTCCTATGATTCATATATGTTCATAGGAGGTTTTTCATTATCTATTTTTAATTAAATAGCTTTTTATTTTCGAAGTACAAAACTTATTCCGAACGCAACGCCACAACCGGATCTTTCTTTGCTGCACTCTTAGATGGAATAAATCCGGCAATGAGTGTCAGCAGAACACTAATGGCAATCAGAATAATTGCTGCTGGAATCGGAAGAATCGCACGCAAATTGTTGATGTTGGTGAGATGATGCACCAATAGATTGATTGGAATACAAAGCAAATAGGTAACAAGAACCCCTAACAAACCAGAAGTAAACCCAATAATAATGGTTTCCGCATTAAACATACTGGAAACATCTCGTTTTGATGCACCAATTGCACGGAGAATCCCAATTTCTTTGGTGCGTTCCTGTACAGAAATCAGCGTAATCACACCAATCATAATGGAAGAAACAATCAACGAAATGGCTACAAATGCAATCAGCACATAAGTAATGGTATTGATAATCTTCGTAACCGAAGACATCATCAATCCAACATAGTCCGTATACTGAATCTGCGACATCTCATCTTTGCCCTCGTTATAATCTGCAATTGCATCTTCAATGACATCCTTATCTTCAAAGGTTGCCGCATAGAGATTGATTGATGTAGGATCGTCCAAATCAATATCCCCCAGTGCTTTCAAGTTGTCCTCATAAGTGGAATCTGAAAACTGCATCAGTTCGTCATAATAGTTCGCACATTGTTCTGCGGTCAACGTGGGAAGCAGCTGATTCAAGGCTTTCAGCAATTCTTCTGGCTGCATTGCTGCCATTTTTTGTTGCACCTGCTTGGCATATTGTGCCTTCACTTGCTGCTGCATCATTTGCGTAAATGTGTCTGTAATTTCGTCATCACTCATGGATTCCAGATAAGATTGCACATCACTTTCACTCATGCTCATTTGCTGCGTCATTCCCTGCAACATTGCCGCTTCCATATCGCTGCGGATCATGCCTTGCATAGACTGCTGCACGGATTCATTCAGCTGTTCTTCTGTAGGAATGCTCATCATCTGAATATACATCTGTGCTTTTCCGCTGTCATCTAATCCATTTACATATTCTAGAAACGCCATCTGTTTCTCTGCATCGGTTGTGCTTCCAGAGCTATCCTTGAATGGCAACCCAGTGAAAATATCCGTATCTTTGCTTTCCTTCTGGGCAGCAATTGCATCAGAATCTTTACTGTGGTCAATCAAATACTTGGTCAAATCGCTGGTATAAACAATCGAACCGGTCAGCATCGGAGCAGTCGTATCTTCGTTTGGTCGGATAATACCCGTAACTTTTAATTTTAATCCATTGTCATAGAGGTATTGTAATCCGGCATCTGTATCTCGCAAATCGGTATACAGCCCTGTACTTTCGTCATAGCGGTAACAAGCGGCATTCAAGATTGTGCGGAAATCCATGTCGCAGATGTCAGCATATGACCAGTTCTTATTGTCCTTTTGCAGCTCCTTGCCATTGACTGCCGCTTCCATGATGTTATCCACATCTTCTTTCGGTTCTAAGCCGAGTGCATACAATGTCATGTCATCCAGTTCATTGTTTTCATCTAATACCAACATAATTTCATCGTAGCTGTTCGGCCACGAACCATAAACCACATCGTATTGCTTTTTCAACAAGTCGTTGATGGGGTTTCCATTCTCTCCGGGAAGCAGTTCCTGCCACAAATTCATAGAAGAACCGCCCATGCCCATCATGGCAGTTGCTTGTTCCCCAAACATGGAGTTGCTGGCATTGGTCATTGCCTGCATATCAATTCCCATATGCTCCAATACCATTTCTTGCATCAATTCTTCAGTGTCTGAATGGATAATTGTTCCATCTACATTCTTAGTATAGATGAGCAAATCCAAATCATATGTATATTGAACCCCGTTGACTGCCTTGTGTAAATCGCTGTCACTGTCTTCCCGTTCGGATTCAATATAGGACTTGAAACTCTTCAAATCATTTTCCGAAGTTTCCATATTGTTCAAAGCGTCCATCATGTCATAAATTGCCGACTTCTTATATACTGCATCTTTGTCATGTGTACTGTCTGAAGTTGCAGAGCCCATAAAAGTTTGCATCAAGGCACTGAGGTCTGTGTTCGTTTTCTGAATTGTCAGCGGATAAGAGGACAATGTTTCTTCTTGAATCACATTAATATAAGTATTGAAGCCCTGTGAGATGGAGAGTACCAATGCAATTCCAATAATACCAATGCTTCCGGCAAAAGAGGTCAGCATGGTTCTTCCCTTTTTGGTGAACAGATTTTTCAGGGACAACGAAAATGAAGTGCCAAAAGACATTGAAGGCTTTTTCAGTTTCTTTCCGTTTTCGTTGTCAGCTCTATCTGCTTGCAATTCCTGTTGGTATTCCTCTTCTGTCATTGGCTTGGAATCATCTGTCAGTTTGCCGTCCAATACACGAATGATACGGGAGGAATACTGTTCCGCCAATTCCGGATTGTGTGTAACCATGATAATTAAGCGGTCTTTTGAGATTTCCTTGAGAATCTCCATAACTTGAATGCTGGTTTCTGTATCCAATGCACCAGTCGGCTCATCTGCTAAAATAATATCTGGATTATTGACCAATGCCCGTGCGATTGCCACACGCTGCATTTGTCCGCCAGACATTTCACTTGGTTTCTTGGAAAGCTGATTGCCCAATCCCACATCTTCGAGTGCTTTTTTCGCACGTTTTCGACGTTCTGCTTTGGATACGCCCGATAATGTCAATGCCAGTTCTACATTTTGCAGAACCGTTTGATGAGGAATTAAGTTATAGCTTTGAAATACAAACCCAATGGAATGATTGCGGTAGGTGTCCCAATCTCGATCTTTGAAGTCCTTGGTAGAACGCCCATTGATGATTAAATCTCCCTCTGTGTACTGATCCAATCCGCCAATGATGTTCAGCATGGTGGTCTTTCCACAGCCGGATGGCCCTAGAATGGAAACGAATTCGTTTCGCCGGAATCGCAAGTCAATGCCTTTTAGTGCATGAACCGTGTTTTCTCCAGTCAGATAGTCTTTTTTGATACCTTTTAACTCCAACATAAAGGTGCTCTTTCCTCCTTTTTGGTATCGGAAAATTGCGGTTGCCTGCCGGAAAAAAGCCGACAGTTTCACGTGTTATTGTATCACATCGCTAAAAAAATGTCAAGGAAACACCACTGCAACCAGCACCAATCAAAAGAGCCATTTCAAGCGTTTAAATATAATATTTCGGTTCATTTTCGGTAGAAATATATTGCCGGACACTCTGACGAATGATTAAGGTACTCTGTAATTCTGTTTTTACAATTGCCTTATGCCCTCCATTCATGCGGTCTGTCAAAATCTGAATCGCCAGATGTGCCATTTCTGCCTTTGGCAAGGAAACCGTTGTCAGCATTGGCATTGTATATTGTGATTCTACAATGTTATCACTAGAGATAATGGACGGATGATAATACCAATTCTTGCTTTGTGCCAGATATTTTAGCATACCGATTGCCAGAATATCATTTGCACAATAAAAGGCAGTTGGTGACGTTTCTAGCTTGGAAAAATACGCCATCGCATGATACCCATTTTTTTCATTGGGCATGATATCATAAACATCATCAATATCTGGTGCAATTCCGTGGTGAATCAGTGCTTCCTGATAACCAATATATCTTGTTTCATTGTGGCAGTCCTCTACATAGCCAATTTTTTGATGTCCGCAGGAAATCAGATAATTGACTGCTGTCAATGCAATCTTTCTGCCATCACATAAAACCTCATCCACTTCATAAGTCGTAGAATTCCGGTTGATGGAGATGAGATTTTTTTCATAACGCTTTAGCGTTTTTAAACCCTTCTGAGAACATTTTCCAATAAGAATCAATCCATCGTGGTTCTGTTCTAATGTATCAAACATCTGCCCTGCTAACTTCTCAATTTCTGAAAAATCTGCTTTCTTCTCGCTGGAAAAAACAGCGTGCTGCCAGATGTTTTCAATCAATCCCCCACTTTTTCGCACTTCAATTTCTACCAGCCGAAGCATTTCGCTATAAAATGGATCTGTTTCATCCGAATTGACACGAGTCAATAAAATGTTGATGTGAAAAATTTTTCTCGGTGTATCCCCGTTTTTCAGTGCTCGTGCTGCTTCATTTGGCACATAACCGATTTCCCGTGCAGTCTGTAAAATCTTTTCTTTCAACTCCATCGAATGGTATTTGTGCTCTGGGTCTCGCAAAACCCGTGCGACTGTTGAAACCGATGCCCCTGTTATAGCAGCAATTTTTGTAATTGACATATTTTTCACCCCATATCCGATAAAATCTATCTGTATGATATGTTTTATTATAATGACCGCAATCCGAATTGTCAAGAGAAATGACATCGTTGTCAAATAAAAATCACAATAAATCCCATTGAAATAGTCGGATAAATCAAAAAATACTGAAAGTCCTGCTCCTACACAATATAGAAATAAAGCATCCCGAATCATTGCAGCAAATTCAGAATGTGATTTGTTTTAAAAAATGTATTAAAATCTCCTTGATATGCGGGAAAACTTTGTATATAATGAGCATACAGACAATATTTTTGCTTCATCATCAAAAGAAAGGGATTATATTATGAGAATGGCTTCAAAATGGATCGCTGCCACACTTGCAGGCTTGCTCACAGTGGTATCTATACCAATTAACGCATTACAGCAAACACAAGCTGCTGATTTTTCTGTATGGATCAACGAAATCTGTACGCAAAATAAATCCTGCCTAACAGACAGTTATGGCGTATATTCCGACTGGATCGAGCTTTATAATTCCAGCGATTCTGCTATCGATGTAAACGCTGTCTGACCGGCAAGATTCTCAAGCGTTGAGATAATATAATCCAAA
>OKRU01002224.1_pt1 | contig 17694 bp, 14 predicted proteins | sample 1601131 | NCBI WGS metagenome assembly OKRU01 (sample SAMEA3541558, study PRJEB24748) | human gut metagenome | biome: human gut; feature: human-associated habitat; material: faeces | place: China | collected 2012
AATACATCATGCCGAATATGCCGATAGAACCAGTCAGCGTAGTCGAAAAGGCTTTTCGCAAGCTGCGAGTTCCAGGTGGTGGGAGATTTTGTCCGAATGAAGGTAGCGTAGCGTGCTACGGCAACTGAATGAGGGCAAAATGCACCGCAAAGTGGTGCTTGCAACACAGCATGTTCACGCTTGAATCACGTTCTTGCGCACCTGAACAGCAAGTGTTCAGGGGCTGCTTGCACACAGGCAACAGCTCCAAAGGAGCGCCTTGCCGTCCTCCTGCCAGCTATGTTTCAGCAGCAAACTCAGCCCTTGACCTTGACCTTTTCCCTTCCGCCTTACACAGCCAGGCCAGCCGCCGCGCGCTTTTTGCGCCGGCGCTGCCGTTCCCGATCCGCCGTATGCAGACCATAGAAAAGCGCCGGTGCTTAGGATGCGTCTTTTGCATCCTTATGTACCCGCTGCGCTTTTCTTCTGAGCGAAAGCGCGTCTGCATGGCGGACGGGAACGACAGCGACCGGTGCAAAACAGCACGGCGGCTGACCGTCCGTCCGCCCGTCCTAGTGCTCCTCTGCCGCCAGCGTCGTCTCCACGATCTTTCCGTTATCCACCTTGTAAATAATATCGCACCCCGCGATCGTCCGCAGCCTGTGCGCAATGATCACCAGCGTCTTCTTCCCATGAAAGCTCTCAATTGCCTCCATAATCGCCGTTTCCGTATCGGTATCCAGTGCACTCGTTGCCTCATCTAAAATAAGGATCGGCGGATTTTTCAGGAAAACTCTGGCGATAGAAATTCTCTGTTTCTGCCCTCCTGAGAGGCGTGTTCCGCGTTCACCGACGTAGCTGTCGTATCCATCCGGCAGTGACATGATAAAATCGTGAATATTTGCTTTTTTCGCTGCATCGACGATCTCTTCCATGGAGGCCTCCGGTTTTCCGTAAGCGATATTATCCCGGATCGTTCCGCAGAACAGATAGACATCCTGCTGCACCAGTCCGATCTGATTTCGCAGACTTTCAAGTGTCAGTCCTCTGACATCCTTTCCGTCAATCGTGATCTTTCCTTCCGTCACATCGTAAAAACGTGGCAGCAACGAACAGATCGTGGTCTTACCACTTCCGGACGGTCCGACCAGTGCAATCGATCTGCCTGCCGGAATCCGAAAGCTGACATGAGACAGTACCGGTGTCTCATCATCCTGATAATGAAAGGAAACATTTTCATAAGATACATCACCACATACATCGGTCAGTGGTTTTGCATCTTCGGCATCCTGAATATCCGGTTCTGTCTCGATCACATCGAGAAATCTGCGAAATCCGGACAGGCCTTTCTGCATCATTTCTGTCAGCTCAACCAGGATCTGGATTGGGCTGATGAAGATTCCGATGTACAGAGCATACATGGCAAGATCTGCTGCTTCCATTTTTCCGTGTGCGATCAGCCATCCGCCAAAGACCAGGGTCACCAGATACATCAGTCCCTGGAAAAACAGGTTGCTGCTCATAAAACTTCCCATACAACGATAGTTCGCATCTTTGGATACCAGAAATCCTTCGTTGCTCTTCTGAAATTTCTTCCACTCAATCTCCTCATTTGCAAAAGACTGTACGACACGGATCCCGGAAAGGGTATCCTGAAGCCTCGCATTGATATCTCCGATCTTGCGTCGGTTATCCATGAACGTTGCCTGCATACGGCGATTCTGACGCAGGGAAAAGATCAGCATCAGCACAACCAGAAACAGAAGCGGCACTGCCAGTCTCCAGTTGATAAAAAATAAGAAGATAAAGGCTCCGACAATCTTAATCAGTGAAATGAACAGATTTTCCGGTCCGTGATGTGCCAGCTCAGAAATGTCAAACAGATCTGATACGAGTTTGCTCATCATCTGACCGGAATTATGCTGATTATAATAAGAGAACGACAGTTTTTCATAATGCTCAAACAATTCCTGGCGCATATCCCGCTCCATCCTTGCTCCCATCATATGCCCCTGACACGTCACATAATACTTGCACAACGCCTGTATTGCATACATAAGCAGCAATCCTGCCCCGATAGGAAGCAGTGCCTGTAAGATCACAGCTGCATCTTTTAAAAACAGTGTTTTTGTCAGACTGCGAAGGATCTGCGGAAATGCCAGATCCACAAAACTGATAATCGCTGCACACAGCAAATCCAGAAAAAACACACCTTTGTAAGGTGCATAATATTTCACAAACTTTTTCAGTGTCTCCACTTTTCTTTACCTTCTTTCGTTATTATGATTGAACCAAATCAAGGAAGTCCCCTGCTTCAATTGCGAATATCCGCTTGACACGTAAAACTTGGCACGCGATTCTGTTCAGCTTTGCTGACATTTACCCAACAAAATCGCCGCATGCCTATTGTAGCATGCGACGATTCTCGTTACAACTTGAACTTCTGTTATTCAAGAGATTCTTTTATTTACTTTACTTTCGCTACTTTATTATAAGTTGCCTTTTTGCTGATTTTTGCTTTCTGAAGGTTCTTTTTCAGTGCTCTCAGCGTTTTGGATTTCATCTTCTTAGGAACTGTAACTTTCATCTTAGAAGAAGTACCCTTGAATGCATTCCTGCCAACTTTCACGATCTTTGTTCCCTTGAAAGTTACGCTTGACAGCTTGCTCGCTTTACTGAATGCATTGGAGCCAATGCTCTTGACGTTGTTTCCAATCACGATACTCTTCAGTTTCTTGTTGTTCTTGAAAGCATTCTTACCGATCGTGGTTACTTTGAAGCTGTAATTTCCAACTTTTACTGTATCCTGGATCGTAACTTTTGTTTTCTTCGTTGCTTTCAGTTTCACTGCAGAAACCGTTCCGTTTACTGCATCAGCTTTCGTTACTTTGTAAGTAACGCCTTTTACTGTAGTGGTTGTTCCAACTGCCGGAACCTGTGGTGCCGGATTATTGTTTCCGTTGTTGTTATTGTTATCATCTTTCTTGACAAGAGCTGCTTTTGCATCGCTGACTGCTTTCAGTGCTGCATTTACTTCTGCCTCAGTAGCATCCTTATTCTCCAGAACTTTCTTAGCTTCTGCCAGTGCTGCTTTCAGTTTGCCTGCACTCTCAGCTGTGTAATCTGCTTCTTTGAATGATTCTGCTTCTTTGACTGCCTTGTTCAGCTCTTCGACTTTTTCTGCCGGTGCAGGGGTCGGAGTCGGTATCGGATCAATATCTTTTGATTTTACCGTGATGGTAACTTTGCCTGTTACACCGCTTCCGTCTTTTGCAGTTGCAATGATATCTGCACTTCCAACACCAATTGCTTTGATCAGACCACTTTCGTTTACTGTTACTGCACTTTCATTTGAGCTTGTCCATGTAACTTCTTTGTTGTCTGCATTTTCCGGTAATACAGCTGCAGCTGCCTGAGCAGTACCGCCGATCTCCAGTTCTTTCTTATCTGCTGTTACGCTGATGCTTGCTACTTTGACCGGCTTCGGATCTGGAGTAACCTGTTTTGCTTTTACCGTGATCACAAGTTCTCCTGATACTCCGCTTCCATCTTTTGCTGTTGCTTTGATGGTTGCCGTTCCGGCTGCTTTTGCTGTGATCAGACCTGCTTCGCTTACGTTTGCCACTGTTTCATCTGAACTTGCCCAGGTCACTTCTTTGTTGTCTGCATTTTCCGGTAATACAGTTGCAGCTGCCTGCATCGTATCACCGACGGTCAGCTCTGTCTTATCAGCTGTTACGCTGATGCTTGCTACTTTGATCGGCTTCGGATCTGGAGTTTCACTCTGGAACGTGAATTTTGCATCTGCCCACAGTGCGTGGTCGTTGTAATCTGCATCGCCTTCTTCTACGATCAGACGCAGATCTTTTACTTTGGATACATCGATATCTACGAGGTAGGACTGTCCGTTGGAGATCACATGGTCTTTGCGGTACAGCTCTTTGCCATCACCTTTGATCACATAGTTTACATCTGCTTTGTTTCCAAGTGTCTGGTCTGCACTGATACCGATGCGTGCGGTAAATCTGCTTACGCCCTTGCCTTCCAGGTTAACGCCCAGTTCTGCCGGTGCATGCATAGCCACACCTTTATCAAAGCTCTGTTTTGTGCCTTCTACATAGACTGCCATCGGATTTCCGCATCCGCAGGCATCTCTTGTGTTTTCGAAGTATCCGCCCTGGTCAACTGTCCAGTCCATATCGGATACATACAGTTCATCCTGAACCTTGAAATTGATCGTATAAGTCTTTTCTACACCAAACGGAGAAACGGCTTTGATGGTTGCTGTGCCAGGAACTGCTGCTGCCTGTGTAATAGTTACATTAACATCATTTGATTTTTTGATCACTTCTACCTGAGGAACCTTTCCTTCTTCGTAGCTTCCTCTTAAAAGTGTATAAGTGTACTCATTCTGTCCGTCACTGAAGTTGTCCAGTTCTTTGCCGTTTACTTTGATTCCGGTCAGCGGCATACCGGATTTCACATCTTCGTTGCTCTTTACCATCTTTTCTTCATCTGATGTCTGTTTTGTCAGAGGAAGGATGCTGAATGTCTGTGTATAAGTCTTTCCTGCGGAAATAATGTATTTGCTCAGCGGAGCCGGACCACAGCTTGCATTTCCAAGTCCGCGCTGCATCAGATCTACTGTCAGGATTGTATTTTCCTGTACAGGTACCTGATATGGATGACGGTAAGATGCCAGATCTTCTGCTTTGTAGTGCAGTGCTCCGGATTCCATTTCGCTGTCAGAAGATACCAGGATACCTGTTCCGTCTTCTGCTGTCAGTGCTGTCCATCTTACACCTGTGTGGTTTCCGTTTTCCTGAGGTTTTACATATTTTTTTTCAAACTGTTCGGTTACGGTGGTGTTGTATATACCAAGCTTTGCACCGGTGTTGCGGTCAACATAGTTTGCCTGCGGACCATTTCCGTAGTATGTCAGCTTCTCGTAATCTTTTGCAACTGTCATCTTCATACCGATTCTTGCAATATTTCCTGCAGAAGCACTCGGTGTAACCGTATTGGTTACTACGATCTCACCATTGCCATAGATCATGTAATCAATGCTGTTCGGTGTATTTACTTCAGGAATGCTTCCTGATACATGAATGTTGACTACTTTGTCTTTCTTATCTACAGTGATGCCGTTCTCATCCAGCGTGAAGTTCTCTGCTGCATTCTTCATCGCTGTGGAGAAGGATGGGTCGTTGCTGACCGGTGCACGGTAGTAGTTCGGAACCGGTCCGTTCTCCAGCAGGGTCTTGCCGTCTACTTTATAGCTGGTGATATAACCCTGTGCTTTGTCGATCACAACTTCAAATGCTTTGCCGTTTGTTTTGGATGTCTTTCCGGTAACAGTGATCGCATCATCGCTCTCTGCTACGTTTACTTTATCCATGTCAGATGCACTGATCGTTGGCTGTGCTTTTTCCGGAGTGTAAGCAAGATCAAATTCTTCAAATGCAATCTCATCACCTTCATGTCCGTAATAATCGCCTGCCCACGCAGCATCTTCTTTCAGTGTTACGGAGAGTGTCAGTGTATAGTCAGAACCTGCTGTCGCACTTACTTTCGGGAAGTTTGCCAGTGTTACGGTAGCTTCTGCCTGCGGTGCGATGTTCTTCTGCTCCTCGCTAAGCTGACCGCTTCCGATCACTTTGTTATCTTCTTTTAATGTCCAGGAGACATTGTATTTGTTCAGGTTGGTGTTCAGGAACTCGTTTACAACACGGACTTTTCCGTTTGCTGCTTCACCGTCATCATAGAAGGAAACTTCCTGATGTACTTTCTTGACTTCATACAGTTCTGCGGAAGGTGTGCGGTCTGCATTTAAGATACCGTTTGCACAGAAATCATTATCATTTACCGTCTCGCCCCAGTCTCCGCCGTATGCGAAGTATGTGCTGTCTTTGTAGTTTGTTCCTTCTGATTTAATGGAAGCAGATCCAAAGTCAATAGAATAAGCTACGTTATCTTTTACTGCGTCCAGATTATCGTTTGTATTCTGGATCTGTTCCTCTGTCATAACACCTTTGATCACGGCTGCACGGTCGATTGCACCGTTGAAGGTTCTTCCGGACTGGTCTGCGGATGCTCCGATGGTGATGTCGATCGGATTGCTGGATGCATCACAGGTTGTCTTGTTGGTTCTTTGTCCTGTTGCAAGCTGTTTTCCATCGTAATACAGCTTGTACTCGGTACCGATATAAGTTGCCGTCAGACGATGCCAGTTTCCGTCTGTGAAATCAGCCGGAATATCTGCGGATAAGGTACCTCCGCTCCATCCATCTACAAAGAATTCAAATTTACCATAGCGGTCAATCTGAAGGTTGTAACCGTCACTGTCTCCTCTGGAAATAAACGCCTGTGCGGATTTTGTAAAGTTCTCCGATGGTTTTACCCATACATCCAGTGTGATACCGGTTGTGCTGTTGGTTGCCAGTTTTGCACTGTCCGTCGCTGCATAAGTTCCCTGGATCGCTTTTGTATTGTTGCGTCCTTCGGTAACTTTTCCGTCAAATTTCGTTGCAACACCAGTGTTCAGATCTGTGATCGTGTAAGTTGTTGTATTTTCTACTTTTGTAGAAACAGACTGATCGATCCAGTCCCAGATAAATCCACCCTGTGCATTCGGGTAGTTACGGAAAATATCCCAGTACTCTTTGAAGTTACCAAGGGCATTACCCATTGCATGTGCATACTCAGACTGGATATACGGCAGCTTATTACCGGTGTTTGTTACCTGACTCTTGACAGAATCTACACCCCAGTACTGGGAGGAATAGATATCTACCATGGATTTTTTGCGGTCACCCTTTGTATAGCGGTTATCACGCTCGTATTTACGGATACGGGACGGGTCACGCTCCAGGATCCACTGTGTGGAATTGTAGAAGCAGTAGTTTTCATCCATATTGTAAACCTGATAAGTAGCCTCATTACCAAGGGACCAGATCACTACGGATGGATGGTTTTTATCGCGCTCTACCATATTCTGGGTGCGGTCCATAACGGAAGTGTTCCAGATTGGATATCCGGACGGGATGTTGCTGCTTGTCGCACCAATGTGGGACTCTGCATTCGTCTCATCACAGATATAAATACCCAGCTCATCTGCCAGTCCGTACATATATGGATTGTTCGGATAATGGCTGGTACGGATCGCATTGACATTGAACTGCTTCATCATCTTCAGGTCGGTTGTGATATCTTCTTTGGAGATTGCACGTCCGTCCTGGTCATCTGTTTCATGACGGTTTGTACCACGGAACATGATCTTTTCACCGTTGATCTGTACCTGTTCCTGACCTGCTTCGTTGATATCTGCTTTGCTGATCTCGCGGAATCCGACTCTCTGAACAGTCGTCTCAATGACATTGCCATTTTCGTCTTTTAACTGAACAAGAAGCATATACAGATTCGGAGTATCTGCAAACCACTTGTCCGGATTGGTTACTTGTTTGCTTCCGCTAAAGGTTTTTCCCTTGTCATCTGCTTTCTCTGCCACACTTTCCTTTGCTGCCGGAACAGTTGCTTCGATCACCATCGGCTCAGACCACACTTTTGTCTTGCCGTCGATCTTATAAAGATCAGCAGATACGGTATATTTCTTGCCTGCTGCTGTATCATCACCGAGGTTACGGATATCTGCATCCAGCGTCAGCGTTGCATCTTTATAGTTATCATCCAGATCTGTCTTTACAAACAGGTCACGCATCTCTACTTTTGCTTTCGAGTAAAGATTTACATCACGGAAAATGCCGCTCATACGGATAAAGTCCTGGTTCTCCAGATAACTTCCGGTAGACCAGCGATAAACTTCCACTGCGATGGTATTTTCGCCTTTTTTCAAATAACTTGTGATATTGAACTCGTCGGTCGTGTAGCTGTCTTCGCCGTATCCGACTCTCTGTCCGTTTACATATAAATAGAATGCGGACTCTACACCTTCAAAGGATACGAAAACATCTCTTCCATCCCAGTCTGAAGGAACGGTAAAGGTTCTCTTGTACTGGCCGACACTGTTGTTTACGGTCGGTGCTGTAACGTTTGCTCCAAGGCTGACATTTTCATAGTTCTGCCACGGATATCTCTGGTTTACATAGATCGGCTTTTCGTATTTGAAATTGCCGTCTGCATCCTTGATCGTCTGAATGGAGCTTGGAACTTTGATGTCATCCCAGCCTGAGGTATCCCAGTTCTCCACATAATTTTTTGCATCTGCACCTTTTGCCTGTTTTTCGCGGTCTGCCGGTTTCTGGGCAAACTTGAATTTCCAGGTACCATTCAGAGACTGTTTGTAAGCGGACTCGGATGCATCCTCATCCAGAATGGATTTCTCATTGGTCAAAGCTTTCTCTGCTGACTCATATGGTGTAAAATACGCATGAGCCGGCTCTCTGTTTTCCTCTACTGTGGCAATCTGGTCATACCACTCTTCTCCTGCGAAACTGCTGTCGGCTGCACTGACGTTCAGTGAGAAACTGCCGATACCGGTCAGAAGCTCACCGCCGATCATGGCACCGGCTAACACTACAGACAAAATTTTCTTTCTCAAATGCATGTACATTCCTCCTTTTATGCATTTTTTCTTTTGCAGCCGTTCCGTTTCCTTTTCAGCTGCAATTTTTTCTTCCTCTCTTTTCGCAGACTTTTTGTCATTTTGAAAATCTCTGCGAAAAATGAAGTCCCGCTGTGCGGGACTTCCAGCACCCTCTCGGTATACATGTTAAGTTTATTATAGTACATTTTTATGTTTTTGTCTATATTGTTACTATTTATTTTTATCAAGCGTTCGCTTTTTAGTAATTTTCTACATATTCTCTGTCCGTTTATTGTCTATTTCGCCAGTTTCGTTGATTCCATCGGAAACATCCACGCTTCCAGGAACCTGTTTTATCAGCTCTGGAAACTTACGGCAATATGCAAAATGAACGAATTCCTAAGAAGGCACTTTTACGTGCCCTTCTGGGAATTCGTTCATTTGCACATACACTTTTTTCTGTATACAGTTTGTCTATTCGTTTCCCAGGAAAGCCGCCTTCATTTTCTCTGCCACTTCCTGCAGTTTCTGTGCTCTTTGTCCGAATATCCGGACAGCGAGATCATTCTGCACCAGTTTTGTCACGCCGCCATCGCACTCCGGTTCCTGTTCCAGGATCTCCCAGATATTCTGCTGCAGTTCTTCGCTGCCGCCGGTCAGAAAGATATTTGCCATATGCGTGTAACCTTCGTACATACCGATGCCTTCCATATCCATTTTTTCCGGCTCATAGCGGGTGTTGTCCCGGTAGATCAGGCTGCCGCTTCGCCAGACGGAAACTTTCGATGCATACTTCCGGTAGCGAAAGCGTTCCCCGGATGCTTTTCGACCGCAGGAAATGATTTCCATCAGAAAGAATCTTGAACTTTCGTCTTCGAGATGGATTTTCATATTACTTTCAAATGCAGACTGTGCATATGGGATCACCGGCTGCGGATAATAACAGAAGACTGCATTTTTTTTCACTTCTGCCGTCACACTCCGGCGTGCCAGTCCCTCTTTCATCTTATGCACTTTATCAAAAGACTGAGAAAGAAATTCCAGATTGCTTCCTTCGGAAATCTGAAAGATGAACTCCTGAACATCACCTTCCATGATTCCGGCCGAAGCACACAGCGGCATAATGGAAATTCCGCCATCTTCTTTTGGAAATGGTGTCATAACTTTATAAGGTGCAGTAAAGGAAAGATCTTCCACTATGGTTTTTCCATCCCGGCTTCCGGTGCGGATCGACAGTCTGGATATTTTTCCGAATTTGTTTTCTGTCAAATGTTCGTCCGCCTTTCTTTTTTATTTTTCAAAAATGCTTCTTATATTCTTGCTGTGAAGTAAAGCGGACATTCACAATCCGCTTCTCTGCGTTCAAGTCGAACATTATGCTTACAGATCTTCCAGCAATACACTTTTTTTGATCCATTCTACTACTTTATCCACATTTTCATCCCCGCGGATGTTGGTAAACTGGAATGGACGGTCACCACGCATTTTCTTTGAATCACGTTCCATGACTTCCAGACTTGCTCCGACATATGGTGCGAGGTCGATTTTGTTGATGACAAGCAGATCTGATCTTGTGATACCAGGACCGCCTTTTCTCGGAATTTTATCTCCTTCTGCAACATCGATCACGAAAATCGTGGCATCTACCAGTTCTGGGCTGAAGGTTGCGGAAAGGTTATCTCCGCCGCTCTCGATAAAGAGCAGTTCAATATCCGGGAAACGCTCCATCATTTCATCAACTGCTTCAAGGTTCATCGAGGCATCTTCACGGATTGCCGTATGCGGGCATCCGCCGGTTTCCACACCGATGATCCGCTCGACCGGAAGAACACTGTTTTTTGCCAGAAACTGTGCGTCTTCCTTTGTATAAATATCATTGGTGATGACACCAATGCTGTAGTCTTTTGCCATTTTTCTTGATAATGCTTCGATAAGTGCTGTTTTTCCGGAACCTACCGGGCCGGCAACTCCAATTTTCACGTATGACATACTTTTTCCTCCTGCTATGACATATACAATCTGGAATACAGTTTTTCGTGCTGGATTCCACGAATATCAAATCCCGGTGCTGACAGGCACAGGTCATCTTCGCTGTAAGTTCGGATCTCTTCCAGAATTTCTGCAAATTCCGGATAACATCCGCTCAAAAGCTGCTGTCCTGCACTCTGACTGAGCGGGATGGTTTTGACACAGTTTGTTACCATTGCGGAAGTCTGTGCATATAAATAATGATACAACGTCTCTTCTTCCTCGATTCCAAGAGCCGCACAGAAAACTCCGTACACAATGCAGTGACTGACCGCTTTTCCCTTTCTTGCGTCCAGATACGTTTCAAAAATTTCTCTGTTTTTCATCGGCATCGTTTCTGCATGCAGTTTTTCGATTGTTTTTGCAAAACGGGAACCCATTTTTCTGGACGCTTCCCGCTGTTCAAAAGGAATCCTGGATGCTCCGAGGATTTCTTCCAGCTCATCCAGTCCGTCTGCATCACTTTGATCTGCCAGTTCCCACGCAAGACGAACTGCCAGCAGATCGGTATAAGCAAGTGCGAAACGCAGTTTTTTATGAATATATTCTGCCGCTGTTTTCTCATCGCAGACGCTTCCCTGCTGGATGTAAGTTTCCAGTCCCTGCGAGTGAGAATAGCCTCCGATCGGGAAAAGTGCGTCATTTACCTGCAATAAGAAGAAACGGCGAATTTCCTGTTCTCTGTCCATATCCGTTCCTCTCTTTTTGTGATGCCGGAGCACATTCTGCCCCGGCACCGTAATATCTTTTATATTCTCAGTGATGATGGTTGTGGATCGCTGCGGAAATCCGTCGGTCAAAATCAAGTTTCCGCACGGTTTTTTCTGCTTTTACCCCGTGCAGTTTTTCCAGCATCGCCATCATCGGCTCATTGTAAATGGTGATAAAGGTATTTTCTTTATCGCCCCAGAAGAGCGGTGCATGGCGGTTGCCGATCTCGTAGCAGACCTTTGCAACATATTTTTCGTGTCCCGGTGCAAGCGATACTTCGATCACTTCGCACGGCGGTGTGTTGACCACGATCACCACACCGTCTGCATCATAGATCACATCGTCCTGAAACAGTCCTCTTGTCAGAATGGAATCATCCATACGGATGCCCACTTCACGACCCTGACCGGTCACTTTTCGATGGATCTTTTTAAATGCTTCATGCCATTCGATATCCACATATTCTACTGTTTTTCCTGCGATATCCACATCTTTTAATTTTCCGATTACTTTTTCACAAACCATTCTACCATACTCCTAAGATCAGCATGATTCCCGGAATCCATGCGGTGACCACACCTTCAAACACCTGAAGCAGCGGTACAAATTTTCCGAGCTTTTTGCCCATGATATCTTCTACAAATGCAGTTCCCCAGAGGATTGCCCACAGATACCAGATACCTGCCCAGCGGATATCTGCGGTAATTCCAAGTGCTGCACTTCCGGTAATTCCCTCGATGGTTCCAAAGATCAGTGCATTGACTGCAACAAAGGTGGAAAACCATGCAAACGGAATCGGGCTGAGCTTGTAAATCTTGCTGAATGCGACAAACAGATAGGTAAATCCAAACAGAAGTCCGGTTCCTGCCGCATAATAGTTGCCCTGTACCAGGCTCACGAAATTGATAAAGACCGACAGGCCTCCGGTCAGCAAATTCATCACTGCCGCCGATTTGCCATCGACTTTGTACAGCGTACACATGCCGTTGTTGATCAGTACAATTCCCACAAATAAAAGGCAAACTCCTAACATTTTGTTCCTCCTAACTCTTTATTTAAATTGATGTCCTCAAAATTGCTCCGTTATAATATAACTCTCGCAATTTTGCAATCATTCAAAATCCGCTCATTTTTCTGCGAAAAATGGCTGCTTTTTCGTGATTTGGCGGGATTCATAGACATAAAAATGTATGCAAGCATCCATTTTATGTCCATTTCTCCCTTGGACATCAAAATAAGTTATACAGCTGTGTAAGCGGCAGTTTCTGTGCCGGTTTGGATGTGATGGATTCTCCGTCGACCGTCACTTCATAGGTTTCCGAATCTACGGTAATCTTCGGTGTGCGATTATTAAATACCATGTCTTTCTTGGCGATCGTGCGGCATCCTTTTACCGGAACAACGGTTTTTTCCAGTCCGTATGCATCTTTGATATCTGCATCGTAAGCTGCTTTAGAAACAAAAGTCAGGCATGCTTCATTTTTTGCCTTTCCATGTGCTGCGAACATCGGCTGATAGAGAACCGGCTGTGTGGTCGGGATGGATGCATTTGCATCACCCATCTTAGATGCAATGATCATGCCGCCTTTGATGATCATATCCGGTTTTGCACCGAAGAATGCCGGTTTCCACAGTACCAGGTCTGCGAACTTGCCTTTTTCCACAGAACCTACATAATCTGCAATACCATGTGTTAATGCCGGATTGATCGTATATTTTGCGATATAACGTTTTACACGGAAGTTGTCATTTCCTTTGCCTTCGTCTTCCGGAAGTGCTCCGCGTTCGTCTTTCATTTTGCTTGCTGTCTGCCAGGTACGTGTGATAACTTCGCCGACACGTCCCATTGCCTGAGAGTCCGAACTCATCATACTGAAGATACCCATGTCATGCAGAACATCTTCTGCTGCGATGGTTTCCGGACGGATTCTGGAATCTGCAAATGCGACATCTTCCGGGATTTTTTTGTCCAGATGATGGCATACCATCAGCATATCCAGATGCTCATCCAGTGTATTGACCGTGTATGGCATGGTCGGGTTTGTGGATGACGGAAGTACATTTCCTGCTGCCGCTGCACGGATGATGTCCGGTGCGTGTCCTCCGCCTGCACCCTCGGTGTGGTAAGTATGGATCGTTCGACCTCCGATCGCTGCCAAGGTATCTTCGACACATCCGCCCTCATTCAGCGTATCAGTATGGATTGCTACCTGCACATCGTACTCATCTGCTACATTCAGGCAGTGGTTGATAACAGCCGGTGTCGCACCCCAGTCTTCATGGATTTTCAGTCCCATTGCACCTGCTTTGACCTGCTCGATCAGCGGTGCTTCATCCGAACAGTTTCCTTTTCCGAGGAATCCAAGATTCATCGGATATTCTTCTGCTGCTTTGAGCATCATTTTCAGGTTCCACGGTCCAGGTGTACAGGTCGTTGCATTGGTTCCGTCTGCCGGACCGGTACCGCCTCCAATCATCGTTGTCACACCGCTGTACAGTGCACAGTCGATCTGCTGCGGGCTGATAAAATGAATGTGGGTATCAATTCCGCCAGCAGTTACGATCATGCCTTCTCCTGCCAGTGCCTCTGTGGAAGCTCCAACCGTCATGCCCGGAGTTACGCCGTCCATAATATCCGGATTTCCTGCTTTTCCGATTCCGACGATTTTGCCGTCTTTGATACCGATATCTGCTTTTATGATTCCGGTCACATCCACGATCAGTGCATTTGTGATGACCAGATCCAGATCTCCGTCTTTGCTGCAGGTCTTAACAGACTGTCCCATACCGTCACGGATGGTTTTTCCGCCTCCGAATTTAATTTCATCTCCATAGGTGGTAAAATCTTTTTCCACTTCAACGACAAGGCTTGTATCTGCCAGTCTTACTTTATCGCCCACGGTCGGGCCGTACATCATTGCATATTTTTCACCGGAAATTTTTACGCTCATCTGCCATCCTCCTATACAAAACCTTTTAATGCTGCTTTTTCCATAGAAGCTTTTTTCGTGTCTTCTCCTGCTCTGGCTCTTGTCAGGTCATTTAATCCAAATACACGCTTTCTGCCGCCCATCTGTGTGAGCTGAACCTCTTTTTCTTCGCCCGGTTCAAAACGAACTGATGTTCCAGACGGAATATCCAGATGATATCCATAAGCTGTCTCACGGTCAAACGAAAGGCATTTATTTACTTCGAAAAAATGATAATGAGATCCCACCTGCACCGGGCGGTCTCCTTTATTCGCAACAAGAATTTTCACTGTGTTTTTTCCTTCGTTGAGTGTGATCTCTCTGTCTGCCGGAATAATTTCACCGATTTTCATGGTTTGTTGTCCTCCTTCTTCAAGATTCGCCCGCAGATCATCTGCGGGGATGCCTCCTGTCTACTGGATCGGATTATGTACCGTTACCAGCTTGGTTCCATCCGGAAAAGTTGCCTCTACCTGTACTTCTTCCAGCATATCTGCAACACCATCCATAACATCTTTTTTGGTAAGGATCTTCGTTCCAAGCTGCATCAGTTCCACAACCGTTTTTCCGTCACGTGCCAGTTCCAGAAGTTCCGAACTGATATAAGCAAGCGACTCTACATAATTCAGCTTCACGCCGCGTTCTTTTCTCTCTTTGGCAAGATTTCCCGCCATGTGAAGCATCAGTTTTTCCTGTTCCTTCGGGGTAAGTCTCATAGTAATCCTCCTGTTCGTTTATTTAGTAAGAATAAAATCAACATCAACAGTTCAGCCATGCAAGCTCGATTTGGCGATTCCATCGCCTTTTTCGCTGCTATCGCAGCTAAAATCTCGCTTTTGGCAGAGTGCCATATCAAAATACATAAAAATATTCATTTGCAAACTTGTTTGCATTCATATTTTTTTGCATTTTGTCACGGCTGAACTGTTACAAAAAAAGACGCAGACAATGGCTCCCTTTTACAGGCTCCATTGTCTGCGTCTTTATCCCTATGGATTTGCTATGCATTATAGCCGATTTTATTTTTTCCGTCAAGCAGTTTTTTGAAATATTTTTGCATTATTCGAATGTTTTTGCTGTTATTTTTCCTGGTTTCCTTCGTTTTCTGCATTATTTTGAACGTTTTGATAAACTTTTGCTTTATCAACACGATGGTCATCCATCTTCAGGACAACTACTTTCACGCCGTCACTTACAAAACTGTCCCCCTCTTTCGGGATCTGCCCCAGCTCTTCCATGATCCAGCCGCTCAAGGTATTGACATCCACCGCTTTCTCGATATCCAGCAGTTCAAATACTTTATCAATATTTGCCGATCCGCTCATCAGATATTCCCGGTCTGAAATTTTTTCGATTTCTTTGATGACACGGTCATGCTCATCCCAGATATCACCGACCAGCTCTTCGATGATATCTTCAATCGTAACCAGACCTTCCGTTCCGCCAAATTCATCCAGAATGATCGCAATGTGAGTTTTACTGTCCTGAAGCTTTTTCAGCAGGACACCGATCTTCATCGTCGGCGTGATAAACAGCACCGGGCGGATGATATCTTTCAGAGGTCGGTCGGTATGATAAATAAAATTGTGGAAATCCTTCTGGTTGATAATGCCTATGATGTGGTCGATATCTTCTTCGTAGACCGGAAGCCTTGAAAATCCGGTATCCAGAAACATTTTTGCGATTTCTTCTTTTGTCGCATCCAGCGGAATACTCTCAATGTCCACACGCGGCGTATAAATATCACTTGTCTCAAGATCCATAAAACCAATCGCACTGCGGATCAGTGTACTTTCATCGGCATCGATCCCGCCTTCCTGCTCTGCTTCTTCCACGATCGTCATCAGCTCCTCGTCCGTGATCCCACGGTCATCCGAAGGCTTGTTGAACAGTTTGACAAGCAGCTTTTTCCATTGAGCGAACATCCAGATAAATGGTTTTAAAAGCACCATCAAGGCACGGATAAACGGTGCGGAAAACATGGCAAATTTCTCCGGTGATTCTTTGGCAATGCTTTTCGGCGAGATTTCACCAAAGATCAGCACGACAACCGTGACGGAAGCTGTTGCAACGCTCGCCCCTGTCTGCTCACCCAAAAATTTGACAAAGAGCAGTGTCGCCACAGATGAGAGCAGAATATTGACCAGGTTGTTGCCGATCAGGATCGCCGAAAGCAGCGTGTCGTAATTGTCTGCCAGCTGAAGTGCAAGTGCTGCGGATTTGTCACCCTTGTCTGCCATTGTTTTCATACGTGCATGGCTCATCGTGGAAAAGGCTGTCTCGGTCGCAGAAAAATATGCGGACAAAACAAGACAGACCAGAATAATAACCAATGAAGTCGAGTCACTGGACATGATAAATAAAAAACCTCCCTTTCAAAAAAGCATGGCCTGTTGTACCCTGACAACAGACCATGCCCTGTCTTTCTTTGTAATCTGTTTTCTGTTGTTATTATATGAGATAGCCGTCACAGTGTCAATGGGAAGCTTTTCTTAGCGTTCGTTTTTCTTCTTACCATTCACTGCCTGAATACTTCATCTCATAGAATAACTGATGTGCTCCTTTGTGATCAACGTAGCACACAAAATATCCTTTTTTATATGACATACTTTGCTCTCCTGTTATTACTTTCGTGTTGTTATCGTTTGCACGAACCATAACTGTCGCATGGACACCATCATAAGCATCCGGCTTTTCTGCATATCCGGCAGCGATGTCTGCTGTTCCGGTATCGGTAGCTGTCCTGGCATTTGCTATATAATTGTCTTTTGCTGCACAACAGGTACTTCTCCAGATTCCGGCAATATGTCCGGCATACTCGCATCCGCCATAAACCGATACTCCATCCATCGTATTTTCAGAGATCTCACTGAAATTGTTCTCTCCAATGATGCCGCCTGCAGTGTATGCACTGCCTACACTGGTGTTCATAATCTGACATTGCGTGATGCTGCTTTCATAGCGGAACGCATCCTCACTCTCTTGTGTCTGCTTATCATCTCTTCCGGCAATTCCACCCGCATACAGTCTGCCAATGCTTTGAACATCTGATCCGGTTACGGATGGTCAATGCCTGAGACGCTGACATTTTTTCAGAAGTTATTATACAAAAATACCCACATAACTGCAACTCCCGTTCAACGGCATGTTCTTCTCTGATCATTCCAAAACAAGTTCTGAGTGTACTTCTGGCAAACTGCTGTTCATAACCAAACCACAACCTCCTTGTGCTTAGAGTATATGAAGTTTGGGCTTTATCCTATAGTTTTCGAATATCTGTATAAATAGAAAAAGCCCTTTGAGAAAAGGATTTTTCCTCTCTCAAAGGGCAAGTTGTTAAACTGGAAATTATCTATTTCTCCTCTTCGTTAAGACCTAGTTCATTACACATTACTTGCTATCCCTGATACCTTATTCTTTCAACCAGCGTTTCCTTTTTCAGATTACTGCTTAAAACGCAGGAAA
>OKRU01002248.1_pt1 | contig 17569 bp, 16 predicted proteins | sample 1601131 | NCBI WGS metagenome assembly OKRU01 (sample SAMEA3541558, study PRJEB24748) | human gut metagenome | biome: human gut; feature: human-associated habitat; material: faeces | place: China | collected 2012
ATGCCTTACGAGGAGGTTTGACGACGAAGATGGTGCGCACTGCACATTTTCGCTCACATGAGGTTTTTAGAGGTGACCTGCCGTAATTACAATCAGTTCACTTAGCTTAACTGCTTCTGCGTTGAGCTCTGAATTTGATTACTCTTTTGATCTTTCTGTAGGAGAAACGGACGTTTCTCAGGCAAGAAAAAAATCGCCATTCAACTATGTAACCGTAAAAACCACAGAAGGTACGGTTTTCGTCCTCGTCAAAATCCCTGCCTTTTATCTGGAGCATTTGGGAAATGATTTTCCCGATCTCCTGCGGGTCGTCAATGCAGCGGCTGCTGCAGCCGTTGACAAAGGTTTTTAAATCTATGCTCATGTGAATCACTCCTTAAAGTTGTAGTTTTGGCTATTGGCGCCGCCCCGTAATAACTGCTCCGATTACGGCCGGAGTTTTGAGCCTTGCCTTATTCAGTTGTCAAGGAGCTGATGGAGCTGTATGATCATCACGGAAAACGAAAAAGGGCGCAAATATCCCGTGACAATCATACTTAATCACTTCGATATTTGCGCCCTTATAGGGTGTTCAATTTAACCGCTCGTTAAAGCGTGCTATTATCTTACCACACTTCCCCCGATTTGTCAAGCCCTTTATCAAAATTTTTTTGAGAACTGCAATTATTGCAAAACTGCGTACAAATCCACTTGACAAATGCCCCGAAAAGGGTTATAACAATTACAAGTTTGCTATAACTAACCCAAGTAAAAGGAGCTAACATGAGCGAAGAAAAAATAAAGCCAGTCCTGACCGGAGCAGCCGAAACCATGCTCCAGAGTTTCTATGCCCGCGCCAAATATTCCCGGACGAAAAATCACAAGTTCTATGACGCAAAGGCGACAGAGCTTGTGGAGAAGATAGACTACGACTTTTCCAAGGCGGAAAAGGACTCCACAATGAGCGACGGAGTTATCGCCAGAACGATAGTTTTTGACGAGCTGGTGAAGGACTTCATCGACAAGAATCCCGACTGCACCGTTGTCAACATCGCCTGCGGACTTGACACGCGATTCTACCGCATGGACAACGGAAAAATCACATGGTACAACGTCGACCTCCCCGAAACCATCGAGGTTCGCGACGCGATTTACGGCGAAAGCGGCAGGGTGTCAACTATCGGGATTTCCGCGCTCGACCCCGCGTGGGCTGAAAAGGTGACAAAACGCGGGAAAATGCTGTTCGTTATCGAGGGGCTTTCGATGTACCTCACGTCAGAGGAAAACGCGCAGATGCTTTCCGTTATCCGCGACAATTTCGACAACGCGACCGTGTTCTTCGAAACTATTTCAAAGCGCTGGGTGAACGGCGAAAAGGCGGAGAAATCCATTCAGGAAACCGGAGCAAAATTCGTGTTCGGTGCGGACACGTTCGATGATTTAGGCGCTGTTGCAAAAGGCTTCCGCATGATCAAAAACGACGACATCGTTCGCGGAATGACCATGATAATGCCGATTCTGAAGCCGTTTCAGGGAATCCCGCTTGTGCATAAGATCGCCGAGAAGATACTGATTTTTGAGAAGCTTTGACTAAGGAAGAGGGCAGAGGAGAACGATGGAAAAACTACCTTTGATGTTGTATAATAAAACTTGACACCCCACGCTCAAAAGAATGATATTGTCAATATAGCTTTACACATTTCACTCAAAAATTATTCCATTGCGACGGCCGCAGATTTGCCTGTCTTATCCGAGTAATATCTGCGGCGCTTCTCTGCCGGAGGCATTCCGCCTATTGCCGAACATATCCGGCGGTTGTTCCAATAGCTCATGTAATAGCGCCAGATCATCGTTTTCAGCTGCCTTGCGTTGGGAATGCCGCAGGAACACCTGCTGTGGCACTACCGCTCGCGGAATGTGAGCCTTATCGCGTTCAGCAACGCAAAGTTCTGCGACAACAAGCTGCTGACGTTCCCGTCCTCCTCCGACCAGATTTCCGAGGTGAAGTGGGTGAACGTCCCAGGCGTTTACGACAAGGGAAAAACCAAGCAGAACCGCGCCAAAGCCGAAGCGATAATCGCCGAGGTGGAACGCCGTCTTTCTGACGAAAACCTCCGCCGGGACAGCATAGGAATAGTCACATTCTCGTTCGTTCAGCAGAACCTGATCTGTCTTTTTCGTTATATCATGACTTATCCGAAAATAGTATCCAGCTTATCTTTCAACGTTCCGTTCTTTGCCAGTGGCAGCGCATCGCACTGACGCAAATGATGTTTCTCGATCAATTCCCCGCCATCAAAACCGAGAATGAAGTGAAGACCGATTTGATAGATTATCTCTGTCGGCGCAAGTCCATATACCTGATTTTCAAATATATGCTGTAACCGCTGTGTTTCGTCAGGGAATGCCTGCTTCATGCCCTCGCTGTTGAACAGCCTTTTAACGATTTCGGCAATATATAGTCCCGATTTCATGTACAGATCGGCGAATGACTTGCTCGGATCATCGAAACAGCCGGGATTTTCCTGTTCCAACAGGTCAACCATCAGTTTCACGATACGCTTGGGTGTGAAAATCTGGTTGGTTTTCTGCGGCGGAATGTAGTCGAAAATATCCTCGGTATGTGACTCGTCAAAGTAATTACCGAGCCGTTTACGAAGTGCAAGAAATTCCCTGATAGAATCGTTGAATACAACGGGATCAAACAACTTTCCGGGATAATGCTTTTCTTCTCCGGTTTCAGCATCTGTATAGGAGCCGCCGTCACGGAGCATACGAAATTGGTCAAGCGTGATACTAGTGACTTCTTTAAAAACTTCATCTGGAATGATCATATCAAATGTAGAAAGAGTGGTCTCATCATCGCCGTACGCCATAAGGAATGACGGGATCGTTCTGGCAAAGCCGCGGAGATGGTCGCGGACTGCCTCTTCAATGGTCTCCTTTGTTCGTTCACGCTTCTTTGTTTCGACCGTTTTTACGACTTCCTCGCACAGATTCGGTACGGTTTCCTCTAAAACGGTACTGACACGTTCCTTAAAAGAATCCGCTGCCTCCCGCACCAGTGCGTCAAACCGTTCATTGACCTCGGCAGCAGTCTGACCCGTCTCATGGAGATGAGCAAGCGCGTCCTGCCGCTCGGTTTCCAGCGTTTTCTTCTGAATTGAATAATCGCCGTATTCCTGCGTGACAAGCCGGTTCGCTTTCTGCTCAAGCTGCTTCTGGAGCTTTTGCGCGTCTCTCTTTTTCAGGTCGGCGCCATAGGTGTCGTTTGTAACCTGCATCACAGGCGCGACAAGTTCCTTACGAAATACCTCCTGCAAATGAGAAACCTGCTGTTCTTCCGTAGCAACAGTGGCGGCAAGGATTTCCTCTGTCTTGCGCTCCAGCGTTTCGGAAATATCGCTGTAAATTTTGTCTCCAAAGATATTCTGCGTCGTTCCGATGACAAATTCATTCGAAAGCTCGACTTCACCTTCGCCGTTTACCGACAGATCCTTCCTTGTTTCAGGTGACACATCTACCAGTTCGCCCTCCGGTGCGTTCGGCAAAGAGCTGATGATATCAATGACTTCCGGAGGCGCATTGAATATGTTTGCAATGTTCTGGAAAAGGAAATTCGACATAAAGCCGCGGCGCACGACTTCCAGAGAACGTATCTTCCTCGGAATTGACAGTACCTTTTCAGCGTCCAGCTCTATCATCTCGCCGTTTTCATCCTCGCCGATGACCGGGAAGAAGTTGAGCAGTTCACGGACATTCTGCTTTCTCTGGTCGCTGTCGCCCTTGCCGCCGGAAGTACCGCTGGACAGATCGTTTGCAAATTCCTCGAAAATTATCAGCGTTCTTGCCGGGTCAAAATCAAATACATAGGCGTTCTTCTTTACATGAAGCTCGCCGTTCTCCTGAAAACGCCACGGATTCTGGCTGCGGAACGCCGCCTGCATATACAGCGCAGGAGATTTGATATTAGAGAGCATCAGCACTGCCGTCCATTCCGGCACAGTAATGCCTGTGGTCAGCTGTCCCACTGACAATGTGATCGTCTTTTCGTGGTGGTCGATGGCGTCACGCACCTTGTCGTATGCCTTTTTGGATTCCTCTTCCTCGGAGAGTCTGCCGTCGCCGGCGGCAAGTACGATCTCGTACCCGCTGAAAATCGGATGTTCTTTTAGCTTCTTTGCCAGCGCTTTTGCGCTGTCCACACGGTTCAGGAGCTGGTGTTATTAGTTCTACTTTACTTGCAACCTGCATTGATGCTTGATAGAGATAATGATATAATGGAGTATCGCTTTCATTCGCTCCAACAGAATCCTGTTGATACGGCGGATTTCCAATCACATAATCAAATTTCATGCCTTTACCTCTTTTCTTCAGATTTTTAAACAGCCTGGAAGCATCTGCTCTCCAGTCGTATATTTTGCAATAGACTATTTCATTATCAACTGTTTCCCTGTCCCCAAACATGGACAACTGCACGATTTCATCGCTCGGGATTCCGTACGGCGGCGTATCCTTCAAGCCGTCCATCTGCCAGAAGTTCCAGCAGATAACATTCAGGAACTTTTCCAGTTCCTTACGCGCAGCTTGTCTGTGCCACATTGCTTCGATATAGTCAGCCAGAGTATACAGCAGGTTCATGCGGGCAATAAGCAGGTTGTCGCCCTGGTACTCATAGCCGTATACACTCTGGAATGCACGAAATGCCCATTCCAGCCACTCCGTTTCATCAGCGGCATTTTCGTTTACGACACGAAGCTTCCGGTCAAGAATGCCTATGCGCCGCTCGATAGGAATGAGTTCTCCGGTAGAGGCATCATAGCGGGACACGATGTAAGGCGCTTCACCGCAGGTGATCTCCAGCCGCCTTGAATCGACATACTGCTTCCAGTCTTTTCCCTCCGGAAATGTGATCGGGTCTGTGATGATTCTCCATTCGTGCCCGTCCTGATGATTGAATACGTCGGTACGGCCGAACCACTCCGCGTCACAGTGATTATTCATCAGATTGACGATCCACGCAGGCGTGAACACCTCGGCGCGTTTTCTGGTGCGCTTCGTTTGCTCTGAAGCCGTTTTGTATACTCTCGGCTGAATGTCACAAGAGTCAAATCCCAACAGCACATCTTCGGTCATCTGTGAATGATCTTTATATCCGGTGCCGCAGTCTGAATAGCTTTCCGAGGCAAATATAATATTTTTTCTTGTTGTTTTATCCTGCAACAGCCGCCCTACCAATCCTCTGACAGGGTAGGACTCCAGTTTTACAAGCTCTTCCAATGGAACACTCCTCACATGGCGTAACTGGGAGTACCATGCATTGAGTGCGTATACCTGAAAAATGCGGTGTTATACTATGTAAGGGTTTGATTTCTCAAAATAGATTCTTTTGCGAAAATGCTTCAAAAACAACGTATTATCGCCATTTTCAAGTGGTCAAGATATTGTTCTGACAACAGTTTACAACCTCATACACGCGTTCATCAGCCTGCGTTCATAAGAATGATCGGCATGAATATATCGGTTAAGCGTCAGGGTAACATTACTGTGACCGAGGACAGAGGACAGGGCTTTTACATTAAATCCGTTCTCAGCAGAATTGGTCGCAAAGGTGTGGCGTAGCTTGTGATAATTATGATTCTCTATTTCAGCAAATCGAAGTATTTTCTTATAGCGGTACTGCATAGTACGAGGTTCGACAGGCTTCTCAGTTCCCGATAAAATGAAGTGATCGGCTTCATCACGGAACTTTTTAAAATACTTCATAAGCATATCGGGTATAGCTATCTCTCTGAACGATGTTGTTGACTTCGGAGTAGAAATCACGACCTTTGTTTTTCCCTTGCTGTTAGCAGATGTGATTCGCTGAACTGTTCTCCGGATACAGAGCGTCTTATTCCCAAAGTCCACATCATCCCATTTCAGCCCACAAAGTTCACCGATGCGCAGCCCCATAAACAGCGACAGCATAATACCAAAAGCGGTAAGCGATATATTGGCTTTCAGATAAGAGATGAGCTTTTTCTGCTGATCATCGCTGATTTTCTCTGTCTGTTTTCTATCTACTCTGGGAAGGACAACATTTTTCAGAGATAGTTTGAAATTATATTCCTCTTGTGCGTATCGCAGCATAGTTTTAAAAACAGTTAATATATCACGAACATAGCTTGAAGATAAGCCATCTGCGAGTTTTTGGTTTATGAAGCCATTTATTTTGACTGCTGTTAAATCGACACACGGAATTTCACCAAACTCAGGTAGAATATGCTTTTCAAACTTGCTCATATAGTTTGCAAGCGTTGATTCCTTGACACGGTTGACTACAGCGTTCAGCCATTCCTGATACGCCTTGTTGACAGTAATATATCTGCCAGAAAGAAACCGCGTGGCTATCTCTCGCCCTATAAACACCTTGTTTTCGGCTTCAGCGTATGTTTTGCCGTATACATACTGGTACCGGGCTTTTCCGTCACCCGCATAGTCACAGATAAACTTCCCGACATACCGTCCGTCTTTGCGTTTTGTAATTGTTATACCTGTTTTCTCCATTTAGTAACCCTCCAAATGCGCTCAGAATGTCAATTTGCACATCTGAGCTGCTCCTCTTACATACAAACTGCTGATTTTGAACTTTATACTTGCAATTTTACAAGAAATACTGTATAATTTCAAATGGGATAGTATGCCTTTGAGCACTGACACCTGCTAAAAACTGCGGATTTCGCAAAAGAATCTATTTTGAGAAATCAGCTTTATGCATTACACACGATTACTGGGCTAATAGTACTCCGGATATGTGAAAAAGCTGCTTGCGTAACTTCCAAAGCAGCTTCCGAGCAGTTAAAAAAAGAAAAGGGGCATTGCCTGTGATGTGCAACGCTCCCAATAATCATATTATGTCAATTAATGCGTGGATATGAGCAGCTCATTTGAAGCTGACTATATCGTCTAATCCGCACAGAACTATGCTGCCGTTACTTCTCCCGGATTCTTCAACGATTTTTTCATCGAAACCTGACTCCGAGAACAGATAATAATAAAATTCAGCCTTATCTTTGTAGTTTGACAGCTTTGCGGTCGCGTCAAGATATTCTGAATATCTGAAAGGCTTTCCCTTGAATTTGCATTCACCTACCAGGTACTGGTCAGACTGCTTTGATATTGCAAGAAGGTCGATTTCTGTATCGGCAAGTTCAGCGTCCTGCCTTCGTCTTACGGATGTTCTGCCCCACCATCTGCCCATTTTAGCATATCTGAATGGCAGCTTACCAGCCTTTTGCAATTCTCTGACATACTCGCAGCAGACGTCCTCAAATGGCATCGCTGCAAATTCATGAAGCAGCGGTTCAACCGAGTATTTGTATACTCCGTTCACATCTCCGCCTTCCAGCTCAGACATATTCGTGAACACAAAGGCGTACCAGAAGCGAAAGAAATTATCAGTTATCCGATACAAGCCCTTGTTTGAATTTGCTTTTTCCTTTATACTTTCCGAAATGGAAAACTCACGCTCGATAATTCCATGCTCAATGAGGTTTTTCAGGTACACGCTGGTTTTCGATGTGTCGTCTATAAGAGACTTCATACTGATTTCATTCAGTTTTGTGTTTCCGAGAGCAACAGCCTCAATAATGGAGTTATAAACAGGCGTTTCACGCAGCTCCTGCCGCAGCAGAAATTCTACCTCGCTGTAAAGAGCGCTGCCCTTTGAGAGAATGCTCTTTTTGATATTCTCTTCAAGCGTCCTGCTGCCATCGAATTGGTTCAGATAGTGTGGAATACCGCCAAGAATAGAATAAGCTATCACTTTTTCCTTTGGAGAATAATCCGGGAAGAATTTTGCTGCGTCATAAAACCCCATCTCGGTCATTTTGTATATTCCGGTAGCACGACCATAAAGCGGATTATTCTCTGCGAGCAGTTCTTTTTCAATAAAGCTCATTGCACTGCCGCAGAGAATGAGCATAATGTTTTCGTCTTTCAGCAGGTCGTCCCAGAGATTCTGCAAAACAGATGGAATGCTCTCATTGCCTTTGCACATATAAGGAAACTCATCTATTACAACTAGCTTTTTCTTTTCGCCGTAAGGCAGTTCGGTTATGCTGCGGAATGCTTTCTCCCAATCTGTAAACTCAGATATATATGCGCTTGCGGGGATTTTCTCCTTTAACAGCTTTTCTGAAAAATTCTTTAGCTGGAGCTTGTCTGTGCATTCACGGCAGGAAAAGAACAGATGGGGCTTGTCCTTACAGAATTGTTTTAACGTTTCGGTTTTGCCGACGCGTCTTCGACCGTACAATACGACTAGTTCGCCTTTATTACGGCTATAACGCTCTTCGAGAAAATTTAGTTCCGATTCTCTTCCAACAAACATATGAACACCTCATCACCTAATCGTGATTTACTGAATCGTGATTTGATTATATTATACCCTGTTTTTTTGAAAAAATCAAGTAGGTAATCATTATCTCCGTGGATAAATGCTCAGACAGAACACTCCTCACTGGAGAAGTCAAATAGTTTTATTAGCTGTTTTGTGATATCATAAGGGAACCTCTAAAAACCGGTGTGAAAAGCAAAAATAGGCAGGGTGTGCCAGATTCTAGGAAAGCCGACGAAGTAAGGCTGTATGCCTTACGAGGAGGTTTGACGACGAAGATGGTGCGCACTGCACATTTTCGCTCACATGAGGTTTTTAGAGGTGACCTTATACTAACGATGATGACCTTGTTCTTTATCTTTCAAAGAAAGTACGTTAAATTCCAGTTTATCGCGCACGTTAACCCAGCAAAGAGCAGCCGCACGGCTGCTCTTTTTTCATATTCCAGAGACGGAAATTATGCGTGAACGGAACTATACGACTTGTACGAAAACTCTGCTATGCCCTGAACTGCGGCAACCCTCATCGTTTTCTTCCGCCGCTCCTACGGGCTTCATAGTCCTTCTCAATTTCCTCCTTCCAGTCGGAAGAAATCGGTGCGCTGCACCGTACAGAGCATATTGCCTTACTCAGCACCTTGTAATTGAGCTGTGTTCCCTTGCTGTCGCAGTTGTAGTTTACAGCGCGGTCCTCGCCGATCCCGAAGTTCCTTGCCGTTTCAACTGCGTCAATGTTTGCGCCGAGGAAAAGGAACTCCCAGCCGTACTTTTCTTTCTGCCGCTCGATCATTTTTTTGACCTTTCTGCTATCATACCTATGGCTTGCATTTTCCATTCCATCAGTAGTAATTACGAACAGCGTATGCTCGGGTACATCCTCGGCTCGCGCGTATTTATGGACATTTCCGATGTGGTGAATTGCGCCGCCTATTGCGTCCAGAAGCGCGGTGCAACCGCCGACTGTGTAGTCCTCTCCTGTCAGCGGTGTGATGTTACGGACGTTTACGCGGTCGTGGATCACCTTGCTTGTGTTGTCAAATAGAATTGTGGAAATCAGCGCTTCGCCCTCGGCGTTTTTCTGCTTTTCTATCATGGAATTGAAGCCGCCGATCGTGTCCGCTTCAAGTCCGCTCATAGAGCCGCTCCGGTCAAGGATAAATACGATTTCTGTTAAGTTCTTTTTCATGCCTGAATACCTCCGTATATGAAAATATGACTGCTCGGTCGTCACCTTACATTCATATTATACGGATTTATCGGGTTGACGTGGTCGCATGGCAGGCGACATTTTTATGCTCCGAGCAGGTTCTGGTCAAAGGCGAACAGGGCTTCATTTATTTCAAAGATGTTGTAGTTTTCGTTCCTGATGAAATACTCAATGATGATATCAAATTTATTTGAATGCGACAGCGCAAATCCCGCTTTCATGAGCATATCCCGTGTTTCCTCCAACGGCAGTTCAAGGGCGACAGCAAAAGCAATAACGGTCGGCTTGCTCGGCTTGTACATCTTATCGCTGCGGATCTTTGAGAACAGCTTGCGGTCAATATTTGCTTTCTTGTAGCACTGCGCGTCCGTCATGCCTTTCTCGTCAATTTTGCGCAGGAGCATTTCCGAAAAACTCTCATCGATCTGATTCAGAGCCTCGTCAAGTGACATTTCCGATGAAGCTGCCATTGGAGCAGCTATCATCATATCAGGTTCGGCATCTTCTTCACATATCGCCCGGGAATTTCTGAACGTTCTCGCTCGGCGCAGGCGCTCAGCGTTGAAATCTGTATGCTCGTCCACATAGTTGTCGTCTATGTACCCGGCAATGTCGGAAAACAGTTTTCTGCCTATCTGATATGCTTTTTTGTCGAATACGACGATGTAGACCGTCATGTCGTTATCAAACAGAAATTCGCTGATGGTATCGACAGCAATTCGAAGCGCCTGATCCTTCGGATAGCCGTAAATCCCCGATGAGATCAGCGGAAACGCGACCGTTTCACAGCCGTGTTCGCTTGCCAGTTCAAGAGCCGTGCGATAGCAGGAAATAAGCTTTCCGCGCTCGCCGAATTTTCCGCCGAACCAGCGCGGACCCACGGCGTGGATCACATATTTGCAGGGGAGTTTTCCGGCGCCTGTGATTTTGGCACTTCCGGTTTCGCAGCCGCCGAGTTTTCTGCACTCAGCCAGCAGTTCCGGACCTGCGGCGCGGTGAATGCAGCCGTCAACACCGCCGCCTCCGAGAAGCGATGTATTCGCAGCGTTGACTATTGCGTCAACATTCATTTTTGTGATGTCGTTTCTGACGATTTGCAGCGGCATGACAATTTTCCTTTCTGTCTGAACGATTACTGTATATCTCGATTATATCATATTATACATGTAATGTCAACGAAAGCAGAGTACCACATCTGGGATTTCAGACATGGAAAGGCTGATGAACGAGAGCATGAAGCAGACCCGCGCGGCGGTTTCCGGCAACGAAAAGAATGTTTCCGACGGCATTGAGGAAACAGGCAGGGCAAAGGACGAAGCAACAGAGATTCTTGAACTGCAAAGCCGCTCAAACAGGACTGTTATCGAAACACAGAAGAACATAAGAACATCAATCTAAGGTCGCCGATTCTGCCTCTGCGATGGAGGGCGTGGCTAATTCATCTATCGGGCAGGTACAGTCCATTCAGGGCGCGATAAAGCGCCATAAGGAGCTTGTTTCAATGATGGAGGACGCCTTTGCGCAGGTATCCGGAATTTCAGAAAAGCTGCTTGAAATAAGCCGGAGCGAGGTATAAAAGATGATCCCGGGGCATATGCTCCGGGATTTTTATTTTTGACCGCAAATGACCTCATTACTGATAATTCTTGATACCCAAAAAATCCTATAAAATAGTTGACAACCGCCCGATCGTATAGTACAATAAAAGTAATTCTTAGCATAAAATGACAGCACAAGAGCAATCCGCATTTGGAGGATAAAAAATGCATAGGGACACGCTGAATAAAGCGAAGCGTATCAAATTCAGCCGCGTGAGTATGCGCGTTTGAACGGGGCGAATTTGATTTATTCAGCGTTTCCCTAGCCTTTCTCCCGCTTTCAGATCGGTGAATATCTGCTGCGCCTGCAACGAAAAATACGCCCGCCCACTTTCGGTGTGTCTGTATTCGCTGCTCTGCAACGCTGATAAAACCCGGCTTTACGACATTGTGATACTTCACAGCGAGCTTTCGCAGGACAGCATTGAACTGTTCGGCAGACTGGAAGGGCTGTTCCAGAACTGCTCTATCCGAACGGTGGATATGTCGGAGTTCCACGACAGCGTAAAGGACGCGACCAATGCCTACATAACTGCGGAAACCAACTACCGCCTTGCGATACTTGGCGAGATTTTCGCACAGTACGATCGGGTGCTTTATCTGGACTGCGACACAATAGTCGAGAGCGACGTCAGCGAGCTTTTCGACACCGACCTCTGCGGAAATGCCGTAGGCGGTGCGGAGGGAGTCGAGGTCAGGGTATTCAGGCAGACGAAAAAGGGATTCTTCATTGACAACTATCCGTATAATTTCATGGATTATGCCATGAGAAAACATCGCAAAAACAGCTGGGGCATGGACGCGGTGAACGCCCTGCGTGACGGAATAAGCTATTTCTACATAGGCTTTATGGCGGTAACAAAGGCTATTACAGTCGGTGATTTTTCAATGTGCGTCAGCGCCGCAGGTACGCTCTACTGGAGCCTTTACGGAATAGTCAGCGGAGTACAGACCGTCAGCCAGAAGTGCGCCTACGCTCACCGCTATATTGAATTTCTGCGCTTCCCTGCCGCGATGGTAAAGGGAACGAAACCTGTGAAACCCGGCGAGCACACGATAGAATTCTGCCATGTGAGCTTCAAATATCCACGCTCCGAAAAACTCGTTCTGCGCGATATAAACCTCACGATAAAATCGGGCGAACACCTCTCAATTGTTGGGCTGAACGGCGCGGGAAAAACTACGTTCATCAAGCTGCTGTGCAGGCTGTACGATGTTACGGAGGGCGAAATTCTGGTTGACGGCGTGAATATCAAGGAGTATCCCGAGGAGGAGTACCGGAGGCTGTTTTCCGTTGTGTTTCAGGATTTTCAACTGTTTGCGTTCAGTCTGCGTGAAAATATTGCTTTCGGCGAACAGGCGGACGACAAGGAACTGGAGCGCGTGCTGAAACTCGCGGGACTCTGGGAGGACGTGCAGAAGCTCCCGAACGGGATTGACACAATGCTCTACAAGATTTTTGACGAAAACGGCACAGACCTTTCCGGAGGTCAGCGCCAGAAAACCGCAATTGCCCGGGCGCTGTACCGCAACGCGCCTGTCGTTATCCTTGACGAGCCGACCGCCGCACTCGACCCGGTTGCGGAATACGAGATATACCGCCAGTTCAACACGCTTGTCGGCGGAAAGACTGCGGTGTACATTTCGCACAGGCTTTCAAGCTGCAAATTCTGCGACCGCATAGTTGTATTTGCTGACGACACGATAAAGGAAAACGGCACGCACGAACAGCTTGTCGGGATCAACGGAGGAATTTACGCGAAAATGTTCGCGGAACAGGCTAAATACTATGCTGAAGGCTGAGTGAATCCCCTTTGAAAAGAAATAACGGTGTGCTTAGAAATCCAAGCGCACCGTTATTGTTATGCCGCAAGCTCGCTCAAAATCTTAACGTCAGGAAACGAACCCGGTATTCACAGTTATATACTCCTCCTCAGGAACGACCCTTATTCCGGTAAGTTCGCCCAGACCGCTGTCAGATTTCTCGCGCTCAGCGGTGAGAGCTACCGTGCCGTCCGAGTCGAGGTAAGTTATGATTTCCGTGATGGTATCGTCAACGGCTACCGTATCATCAAAGTATTTCACGGCTTCACCGTTATAGTAAAGCCTGCCGTCCCTGTATGTCAGACCGAATTTTTCGTACTTGCTGAAAAGTTCCTCGTCGCTGACATTATGTTCGATGGTTGTGTATGCCTCGGTCGTATCATCAGATATATAAACCGTGCCGTCTTCTTCGGCGGTTATCTGATAGGATTCGTCTGTGCTAAGCTGAACGTCTGTGTCGTCTTCTACCCGATAATATGAATACACAATATCATCGTAGCTTCCATTTACGGGTTTTGAAATATGCGCGCCGTTTTTGATATCCTCAAGATTCTGCTCATAGAGCGCGATCGTTTCATCAGCAATATCCTGCGTCCAGATAAAGTCGCCGCTAGACTGCGTCCAGCCGGCTGCGCCCTGCTTTACAAGTTCGGCGATATTCTTCTTTTCCTGCTCCAGCCATGCCTTGTACTCATCGTAGGTCCACCACTCAACATCGGCATACTCATTGCTGTCAAGATCAGTTACATCGGCGGTTTCCGTTTCAGCGGGAACTTCTTCCCGCGTATATCCATCGGAGTTCACTGCTGCAAAAGCTGTGGTAGTCCCTGCAATGAGGCATGCAGAAACAATGATTCCGGCGAGTGTGGTTTTCTTGAATTTCATAATAACTTCAATCCTTTCTCGGACAGCGTTCCTGCCGAATGCAGCTCCGGCGGAAATGCTGCGCTTTTCTTCCAGTCTGATGAGAGCCATCGCGTAATCCTCGCGCTTGCAGCCGAGTCGTTTCAGCACCGCTTCATCGCAGGAAAGCTCAATATCCTGATTTGCAAGCGCGAACATTGCCCAAGCCAGAGGATTGAACCAATGAACGCACGCAGCGGCGGTAAAAACAAGCTTCATCAGCACGTCAAATCTGCGGATATGCACAAGTTCATGCGCAAGCGCAAAACGCATTTCCTCGCTGTCTGCGGGCAGGTCTTTCGGGAGAATTATCACCGGATTTACAATGCCGTAGGTCAGCGGAGAGGTCACTCTGTCGCTTACTTTTACTGTTATTTTCCGGCGAAACTTTTCTGCGGATATGTGGGATTGAATTTCCGTATCGTCTGTCGGCAGAGCCTCGGAAAGCTCCCTGCGGCTGCTGAGGTGCAGCGCTGTCATTATCCCAAGCGAGATAACAACTCCGCCTGCCCAGACGATTCCGAAAATCAAATCACGGTTCGGAGCGCCGCTTGTTCCGGAGGTTGATTCCGGCGGTTCTGACGGCGCAAATTCACGCACAACGACATTTTCAGGCTGTGTATTTTCATGTGGAATATTAACGGAAAAGGAAAACGGAACAAGCATTCGCAGCGCCGCTATCGCCCATAAAATCACGAACAACCGCTTTGGCAGCCTGTGAATAAACAGCGACCTTATCACGATTATCGCAGCGATGATAGCCGACGCTGAAACCGTCATGCTGAGCAGAGTTGTCATTTCAGATCCTCCACCAGCTTTTTCAGACTCTGTATCTCCTCGGCTGTAAGCCGTTTAGAGCCAAGCAGAGCTGCTATCAGCTTATCCGACGAGCCATCGTACATCTTATCGATTAGTTCGTTTGTTTCCGCTTCCTGTACTTCCTTTCGTGAAATGAGCGCGCGGCAGATGAAGCCAGGCTCCGACCTGCCGGTTGCGCCCTTGTTTATACACTTTTTTATTACGGTGTAGGTGGTGGTTTTGCTCCAGCCTACCTGCCTGTTCAGTATTTCCGCAATGTCCTTTGCTGAAGTATCGCCCTCCTTCCAGAGTATGTCCATAACTTTAAGTTCAGAGTCAAACAGTTTGATTTCCATGGTTCAGGGTTCCTTTCTATTGCAATAGAATGTGATCACAATATTATTCTACTGCATTAGAATTGATTTGTCAAGTGGGTTGGCTATTTTTCATAATTCTATCACAATAGAATGAAAATGCTAAACTCCAATCAACCATCAATAACACCATTTTTAGGATCATAACAGCTTAATTATTCTATTTAACAAACAGATTCACGGATCAGAATTAAAATAATTCTCCTTTTTCTTCAACGATATTGACCGTGAATCCGTGCCATGGACCGACCGATTTTGTGTGACACTAACACAAAAATTTTCTGTTCAAGACCCCCAGATTTTCGCACACATCTTGTAAGTGTCTCAGCGACATAGACTCATAATCTGACAGAAACAGGAAACATTTTTCGAGCCGATATGGGAACTAAATATCTGCCCAGACGACTTGGACAACATTTGGCAGATGCAAAGGAACTGACTGCTCCGAGAACTTGAAACAGTAATTCAGTGGGCGTCAGTCACGGCAAAACCGACATTTGAAGCATGATTTTGCCTTGAGTATACATTTTGTACACGTGTGATAACGCAACATGAAAAGTGTACAAATTCCCGCATTGAATGCCGCATAACAAAGCCATTTGTAGCCTCTACTATACAATTTGTACAAATTGTATACAACTCTGAAAGGGGCTTTGTACACTGCGTGTACACTCAATAATCCGCATTAAAATGCGGGTTCACGCCGTTTACCTCAACTGACGTTTCGGAGTACGGCTAAAAATGGGGAAGAGCATAAGAGGCGGTGACACACAGCCCCTCCGTGGGCTGCGTGGTCGGCATAGCCGACGCCGCTGACTTTCGCGAACGAAAGTCACTTTCTGCGAGGCAGAAAGCTCTTACTGACTGTCGGAGCAGTCAGGTTTCTGGCAATTATATGGAATTGTTGAAACTGCTCTTTGAAGTCCGCTTCCGCAGAGATTATGGAATAATATGGTGAGCGTACGCTCTGTTCACTGCATCGCAAAACATGAATTTGGTGTGTCACGATCCTCGTTCATTATATAGGGAAAATGGCACACCGATTTTTTTGGCTCTATAAGAAACGCATATAGCCAGATTATGGAACAGACTTTTCCCGCTGCTTGCGCTGCGGCGGATCGTTTTAAAAGGTCTTTCAAGACTGCAATTTAACTGAAGGTTTGTCGTCGCGGGGCGCCGACCGGAGTGTTATTAAAGGTCTTATAAGACCAGAAAATTTTAAGAAAGACAGGTAAAATCACATGACTATCTCAGACATCAAATTCAGAAGGTCCCTCACGGACGGAACCCTGAAAGCAATCGCTTCGCTGACAATTGACGGCTTCATTGCAATCCACGAAATCAAGGTAATCGAAACCGACCACCTCTTTGTAGCTATGCCGAGCCGCAAGGACGAATCCGGGAACTACCACGATATCGTTCACCCAATCAACGATAGAGCACGCAATCTTATTGAAAGCGCTGTACTTTCCGCTTACAAGATTTACGCTGAAAGTCAGGCGCTCATATCGAACATCAACATTACTACCGACTGAAACAGAAAGGACAACAACCACATGAACATCACCGAAATAATATTCAGAAAGACATTCACAGACGGAAAGCTCAGAGCTATTGCATCCATAACAATTGACGGCTGCTTCACAATCCACGAAATCAAACTTATCCAGACCGACCACTTGTTCGTTGCAATGCCCTACCGCACGGATTCCTACGGTATAAGTCACGATATCGTTCACCCCATAGGCATAGCTGCACGTCACGAACTTGAACGCGCAATCATCGGCGCGTATAAGGAATATATCTCGTCTAACGAAACTTCTGAAATTGAAAACTTTACAGCGTAAAATAAAAATGCCTCGTTTATTATGCAAAAAACGGGGCATTTTTGCTTCTTATATGTAGAATTTTCAGCAATCAATTTGTGCATTTTGTTATAAAACGGCTGGTTTAAATAAAAAACTTCACATATACGTGAATTTTTGGCTTTGCTTGCCACGTTCGGAATGTCAAAGTGAAAAGTTGACAAAATGGTTACCGTGTGCTATAATCTTCCCAAATCGCAGCAGGAGATTTGGGATTAATATAAAATCAAGAATCTTGATGTGGCCCTGTGTGCGGAATTCACCCCAGTTTTTAATTACTGCACTTAAACAAATAATATCACTTTATTTCAGAAATCAGCAAAGTTCTACCGGCTTTGCAAATCACTATTTTAATGAATATTACGCCAAAATCAGGAAACTATATTTACAATGTCAGGAAAGGAGGTGCCATGTGAGAGCGGACATCAATCACGACAAAAAAATAATACTGGTCTGGAAATCCACGCAGGAGCTTGACCTGCCGATTCCGGACGAGATGGAACGCAATATCAGGCCGCTCCGGGAGAAAAAATACAAGCTTATAATAATGAAGTCGGGCACCGAGGATCTGTTTGAATCAACACTGTATCTTCTGAAAACCAACCGCATGAAAATGGCACAGCAGGAAGCCAGGGCAGAGCT
>OKRU01002257.1_pt1 | contig 17511 bp, 10 predicted proteins | sample 1601131 | NCBI WGS metagenome assembly OKRU01 (sample SAMEA3541558, study PRJEB24748) | human gut metagenome | biome: human gut; feature: human-associated habitat; material: faeces | place: China | collected 2012
TTTCTTGGTTCCTGCCGTTACAAACTTCCGGAGATCCATGAGGACATGGAGATTTATGAGAAAATTTTCGGTATCCTAGACAAGCTGGAGATCGAGGCATTTATCTACATCGGCGGCAATGACTCCATGGACACGATCAAAAAACTTTCGGATTATGCGATTGTTAAAGGTCATAAACAGAAATTTTTAGGTGTGCCAAAAACGATCGACAACGATCTTGCACTGACTGACCACACGCCGGGATTTGGAAGTGCAGCCAAATACATCGGAGCATCGACAAAAGAAGTGATCCGCGATGCACTGGGACTCACATACAAAAAAGAGATGATCACGATCATTGAGGTAATGGGAAGGAATGCCGGATGGCTGACAGGGGCGACCGCACTTGCCAAAACGGAAGAATGCGAAGGCCCGGATCTTATTTATCTGCCGGAAGTGCCGTTTGATATCGATGCATTCCTTTCAAAGATCAAAGATCTGCTCAAAGAGAAAAAATCCATCATCGTAGCGGTGTCTGAGGGAATCAAACTTCCGGACGGACGTTATGTGTGTGAACTTTCCGGCGGCGGAGATTATGTGGATGCATTCGGACACAAGCAGCTGACCGGAACGGCCGCATATCTGGCGAATTTCCTGGGAGCAGAGATCGGATGCAAGACAAGGGCAGTCGAATTTTCCACCCTTCAGCGAAGTGCTTCCCATATGGCATCCCGTGTGGATATCAACGAAGCGTTTATGGTAGGCGGTGCAGCCGTCAAAGCAGCAGATGAAGGAGACAGCGGCAAGATGGTCGTTATTGACCGCGTATCCGACGATCCGTACATGAGTGCGGCTGGTATTTATGATGTCCACAAGATCGCAAACAACGAAAAAACGGTTCCGAGAGCATGGCTCAACGAAACAGCAGATTATGTGACAGAAGAATTTATCAATTACATTGAACCGCTGATCCAGGGAGATTATCCGCCATTTATGGTAAATGGTCTTCCACAGCATCTTGTTCTGAAAAAATAACAAAAAAACTTCTTTTTTTGTGGACAATAGCTTGACTGAAAACAGATTTATGTTAGAATATTACTGTATGAAAGTTAAAAAGTTCTGACTGAACTGTATACAATTACTTTTGAGGAGGAAATAACACAATGGCAACAAAATGGGTTTATATGTTCAAGGAAGGCGACGCCACCATGAGAAACCTGCTGGGTGGAAAAGGTGCCAACCTTGCTGAAATGACCAACCTTGGTCTGCCGGTACCACAGGGCTTCACAATCACAACAGAAGCTTGTACACAGTACTATGAAGATGGCAGAAAGATCAACGACGAAATCATGGGACAGATCATGGAAGCGATCGATAAAATGGAAGGCATTACAGGCAAAAAGTTCGGAGATAAAGAGAATCCACTTCTGGTTTCCGTTCGTTCCGGAGCAAGAGCTTCCATGCCTGGTATGATGGACACGATCCTGAACTTAGGTCTGAATGAAGAAGTTGTTGAGACACTGGCACAGGCATCCGGCAATCCACGTTGGGCTTGGGACTGCTACAGAAGATTTATCCAGATGTTCTCAGACGTAGTTATGGAAGTAGGTAAAAAATACTTCGAAGAGCTGATCGACAAGATGAAAGAAGAAAAAGGCGTGAAACAGGACGTAGACCTGAATGCTGATGATCTTAAAAACCTGGCTGAACAGTTCAAAGCTGAATACAAAGAGAAGATCGGTAAAGACTTCCCGACAGATCCGAAGGAACAGCTGATGGAAGCTATCAAAGCTGTATTCCGTTCATGGGATAACCCAAGAGCAAATGTATATCGTCGTGACAACGATATCCCATATTCATGGGGAACCGCTGTAAACGTACAGATGATGGCATTTGGTAACATGGGTGATGACTGCGGTACAGGTGTTGCATTTACACGTGACCCGGCTACAGGAGAAAATGGTCTGTTTGGTGAATTCCTGACAAACGCACAGGGTGAAGACGTAGTTGCTGGTGTTCGTACACCTATGCACATTTCTGAAATGGAAGAGAAATTCCCTGAAGCATTCGTACAGTTCAAGAACGTATGCGAAACTCTGGAAAAACACTACAGAGATATGCAGGATATGGAGTTCACAGTAGAACATGGTAAACTGTACATGCTGCAGACACGTAATGGTAAGAGAACTGCAAAAGCTGCTCTGAAGATCGCTTGTGACCTGGTAGATGAGGGCATGAGAACAGAAGAAGAAGCTGTAGCAATGATCGACCCACGTAACCTGGATTCTCTGCTGCATCCACAGTTCGATGCTGCTGCACTGAAAGCTGCTGAACCACTGGCAAAAGCACTGGGTGCTTCACCGGGAGCTGCTTGCGGTAAGATTGTATTCACAGCTGATGATGCTGTAGAATGGGCTGCAAGAGGAGAAAAAGTTGTTCTGGTACGTCTTGAGACATCACCGGAAGACATCACAGGTATGAAATCTGCACAGGGTATCCTGACAGTTCGTGGTGGTATGACATCTCATGCTGCTGTAGTAGCTCGTGGTATGGGTACATGCTGTGTATCCGGATGCGGCGACATCACTATGGACGAAGCAAACAAGAAATTTACACTGGCAGGAAAAGAATATCACGAAGGTGATTGCATTTCCCTGGATGGTTCCACAGGTAATATCTATGACGGCATCATCCCGACCGTACCGGCAACAATCGCTGGCGAATTCGGAAGAATCATGGGATGGGCTGATAAATTCAGAACTATGAAAGTTCGTACAAACGCAGACACACCGGCAGATGCTAAAAAAGCACGTGAGCTGGGTGCAGAAGGTATCGGTCTTTGCCGTACAGAGCATATGTTCTTCGAAGGCAACAGAATTGATGCATTCCGTGAAATGATCTGCTCTGAAACGGTAGAAGAAAGAGAAGCTGCACTGGCTAAGATCCTTCCGGAACAGCAGGGCGACTTTGAAAAACTGTATGAAGCACTGGAAGGTAACCCAGTTACCATCCGTTTCCTGGATCCGCCTCTGCATGAGTTCGTTCCGACAGAAGAAGAGGACATCAAGAAACTGGCTGACGCACAGGGCAAGACTGTTGAGCAGATCAAAGCTATCATCGACAGCCTGCACGAGTTCAACCCGATGATGGGTCATCGTGGATGCCGTCTGGCAGTTACTTATCCGGAAATCGCTAAAATGCAGACAACAGCTGTTATCCGTGCAGCTATCAATGTAAAGAAAGCTCATCCGGACTGGGCAGTGAAACCGGAAATTATGATCCCACTGGTTGGTGACATCAAAGAGCTGAAATACGTTAAGAAATTCGTTGTTGAGACAGCAGACGCTGAGATCGCAGCAGCAGGAAGTGATCTGCAGTACGAAGTAGGTACTATGATCGAGATCCCGAGAGCAGCACTGACAGCTGATGATATCGCAAAAGAAGCTGACTTCTTCTGCTTCGGTACAAACGACCTGACTCAGATGACATACGGCTTCTCCCGTGATGACGCTGGTAAATTCCTGGATGCTTACTACGATGCTAAGATCTTCGAAAACGATCCGTTTGCAAAACTGGATCAGGTTGGCGTTGGCAAACTGATGAAGATGGCTATCGAATTAGGAAAACCGGTTAATCCGAAACTGCACGTAGGTATCTGCGGCGAGCATGGTGGAGATCCAAGCTCTGTAGAATTCTGCAACAGCATCGGTCTTGACTATGTATCCTGCTCACCGTTCCGTGTACCGATCGCTCGTCTGGCAGCAGCTCAGGCAGCAATCGCTCAGAAGAACGCATAATTTGAGCTGTGTCACAGGGCAGATAAATGTCCTGAAACATAAACGGACCTGGTTTGATCAGGTCATAGTCCAAGCGTAAATTAGGACTCCTGGAACTTCGGAGATAATCTGAGGTTTCAGGGGTCTTTTTTGTTGCGGCAGTGAGAAACTATGCAAAAATCGATAAAATAGCCCCTTCTGGTTGGAAAAAAGGAAAAAGCTTGTGCTATAATAGGAAAAACAGCTTGTAAATGTAATGCCAGAATTTCCAAAGCAGGGAGATTCTGGCATTTAAAGACAAGGCAGGAATTGCAGATGGAGTTTGACATCCTTGGATTGATAACATACAATAAGAAAATGTGTAACGATTTATGCCAAAAATATATAGGTTTTGACAGGCAATTATACATGACGTAAAATCAAAAGATAAGGATAAATAGATATGGCACAGGTATCGTTTCAGGATGCAGGCGGCAGACTGTATGGTGAAATGCAGAAATGTATAATTTATATACAGAATCATCCGGATCAGGATATTACCATGGAAGATCTGGCAGGAAGAATGGCATATGCTCCGATACAGCTTTCTTACCTGTTTGATCTGTTTTTTGAAAAAAGTTTAGAAGAATGGGATATAGAGAAGATCAGAGCCTATCAGGGAAAAGGCAAAATACCATATGAACGAGTCATAGATAAGGAAAATACAGAAATTTGTTTTGTTCGAAGAAGAGAACAGAAAATAGTGGCAGAGTCCATCCTGTCCGAAAAAGAAAAATCCCAAAAAGGTTCCTTTTTAGAGGCAGCCATGGAAAAGGTTGAAGAACATGCCAAAGACAACTGGAGAAAGAGAACCAGTACAGAAGAGAGAATGCTGTTCTGGTGGCATGACAGTGAATATCGGTTTCACTTTCTTTCGGGAAGAGAGCAGTCAAAGAACGAAGGAAAAGAAAGAGGGGAAAGAGAAACATTTGAAGTGGTACTGGAGGCTTCGGATTATGCTGTATTTACCTGGAAAGAAAATTTCACAGGAAGAGCGGCAGAAAGCATGCTGAAAATGGTACTGAAATATGCCCTGTGTGACTGGGAAACAGAAAATCAGATATGGTATGACCAGAATAAAATTTATTTTATTTCGTATGAAAATGGAAAATATTATGTTTATATGCCTCTGCAAAAGAGGATACAGGAAAACTATAAGATAAAATCTACAAAACAGGAAAGAAAAATATATGGTCTGAATGAATGGATCGATTATATAGATGAACATATTAAGGAGGAACTGACGGCCAAAAATCTTGCGACCGTATTTGGGTATTCCGAACGTCATTTTCGCAATGTGTTTCAGATTTATTATGATATAAAATTAAATGATTATATACGCAGGCGAAAATTATATTTTGCAGCACAGGAACTGAAAAAAGGGAAAAAACCGGAGACAGTGGCCAGACAGTATGCATTTAAAAGCAGCAGCAGATTCAGCAGAGCTTTTCATGAAGAATATGGTATGACGCCGGAAAAATATTATAAGGAAGAATTTCGAAATGAAGAGTGGATTCGCTACATAGATGAACATATGAAAGAAGAGCTGACCGCAGAGCAGCTTGCAAAAGAGTTTCATTATTCAAAGGATCATTTTCGCAAGGAGTTTCAGGATGTCTTTGGAATGGGACCGATCACTTATATCACACAGCGAAAAGTACAGTTTGCTGCAAAAGCACTCAGAGAAGGAAAATTACCGGCGGAAGTTGGAAAAGAATATGGGTTCTGTTCGAGAAACGGGTTTGACAAAGCATTTCGCAGAGTGTTTTATACAAGTCCGGCGAAATACGCCAGAGCAGGAGCAAAGGTTGTCAATCTGGACCGCTATTATTCTGAATATAAAGATAAAATCAAAATTTCATATATAGATATGGACGAGATCAAGATGGCCGGATGGACCATCATTGCCAATCGTCGGGAAGCAGATATTCCGGCACAGCTGGCATTCTGGCTGGATGAGCATTCTCCGCAGTACCGGAAACTGAATGCATTGACAGGAGAAGAAAAAGGAAGAGATAAGATTGCATTGTGGTATCAGGAAAAGGAAAATATTGAATATATTCTGGGACCGATCGTAGAGTCCTTTGACAATCTTCCGGAAGATGCTTTTCAGGTAACGATCGCAGCCGGAAGATATGCTGTTTTTGAGTCAGATCAGGAGAACGATATGGAAAATCTTCCGGAGACGGTGCGTATGTTTGCAAGATGTGTGCTGTATGGCTGGATTCGGGAACACAGAGATGAGCTGTCTTTGCAGAGGCTTACCTTTGAACGGTATACCAGTCAGAAAATGTATCTTTATGTTCCGGTCAGTGAAAAAGGGACCGGAGGAAACGAAAGAAAGGATGAGAAAAACTTTGAGAAACAGAGTGAAAAATAAAAAAAGAAGAATAGCTTATATGCTTGTGGCTGCGGTAATGCTCTCTTCTTCTCTTGGTGTTTCTTATGCAAAGACAGATGAGATATGCCGGCAGGCAGAAACAGAAAGCGAAAAGCAAACCGAATCGCAGAAGGAAAGTGAATCTCAGAAAGAGACAGAGAGCGAAAAGCAGAGTGAATCACAGAAAGAAACAGAGAGCGAAAAGCAAACCGAATCGCAGAAAGAAACGGAGAGCGAAAAGCAAAGCGAATCCCAGAAAGAAACGGAAAGCGAAAAGCAGAGCGAGTCACAAAAAGAAACGGAGAGTGAGAAGCAAAGCGAATCCCAGAAAGAGTCTGAATCCGAAAAAGAGACAGAAACGAATCCAGGCGGGGAGAATCTTCCGGCGGAGCGAAGTACGGTGCTTTCTTCTGTGAGAAATTATCTTCTGACAAAAGATGCCAATCCGGATTTCAGCAGTATCTGGAATGTGATCGGACTGCAAAGAAGCGGATTATATGTTCCATGGTCTTATACAGCAACCTTTTATCAGAATGTGTATGCTTATTGTGAACAGAAAAACTGGAAACTTACGAGAACAAAATATTCTGACTATTCAAAGCTGATCATGGCACTGACTTCCATCGGCATCGATGCACAGAATGTCGGAGGACACAATTTATTCGACTATCTTTCAGACTATGAGAATGTCCGTATGCAGGGAATCAATGGACCGATCTGGGCACTGATCGCACTGAACTGCCATCCGTCTTATTCTATTCCAAAGAACAAAGATGCGGCGGTGCAGAATACGGAAGAAATGCTGCTTCAGGCAGTTCTGGGGGCACAGTGTGAGGATGGCGGATGGAATCTGGCAGGTGGTCAGGGAGATGCTGACATGACCGGTATGGCATTGCAGGCACTTTCCTTTTATTATGGAAAACGCACAGATGTAAATGCTGCGGTTGAAAGAGGACTTGCGTGGATTTCGAAAAATCAGCTGGAAAGCGGCGGGTTTGGCACGCAGGGAGTTGAGACTTCCGAGAGTGTGGCACAGATTCTGGTGGCACTTTCCGGACTCGGCATTGACGGAAGCAAGGATGCACATTTTCTGAAAAACGGGAAAAGTCCGCTTTATGGATTATTCCAATACTATCTTTCGGAAGGCGGATTTATGCATGTTGCGGCAAATGCCGGAAACAATGGCGGCGGTATCGGCGGTATGCTTGACGGTATGGCGACGGAGCAAGGCTTTTATGCGACGGTTGCATACCAACGTTTGCTGGACGGACGCAGTTTTATTTATGATATGTACGATATAGAGCTGACACCTGGCAAAAAGGTGGAGACATCCCAGAATGGCGGGACAGACGAAACAAAAAAACAGGAAGAAACCGAAAAGAAAAACAATAATAAAAAAGATCACAAGAAAAAAGACGATAAGAAAAATAAGAAGAGCAAAAAAGAAACGGAAAAAAAGAATACGGAGAGTGAAAAGAAGCAGACAGGCTCTCCCAATGTTGCAAAAAGACCGTCCGGGCAGACAAAAACACTTCCGTCTGTAAAGAAAACAAGCACATCCACGGAAAAAAGCAGCAGCACAGTCAAAAAGAAAAAAGCAACAACAAAAAAGAAAAAGAACAAAAAAGAGAGCGAAGATTCCGGATGGAGTTTTGACGGAGAAGACTATGTGCCGGAGCTGACAGCAGACGGCAAAGCAGAAGCAGAGACTGTGACACAGTCTGCGGAGAATGATCCGAAAACACAGGTTAGAACAATGGCACCGGCAGTATTGTCCGGAGCAGCACTTGTCATTGTTTTGGAGGCACTGGCATTTGGAATCTATCGCAAAAAGAAAGGAAGAAGACTAAGATGAAGACAAAGAAAAATATAAAAAGTATAGCAGCACTTTTTCTGTGTGTGATCCTGATGCTGACGGCAGGATGTGCAAAAGGGACAGAAAAGGAGCAGGCAGCAGGAACAACTTCAGGTAAAGCACTGGCCGAGATGAATGATATCCCGGCCGATGGCATCATCACAAAAGAACAGTTCCAGAGCGTGGCCGGCAAAGAGCAGAAGGTTCAGTTTAAAGGAAGGACTGAAGACGGAATAACCTATGTCTGGACTTATGACTGTGCCAAAATCCAGAATCCGGAAGATCAGAATCTGAAGATAGATTTTACACAGGAAAATTTAGAGGAGATCAAGAAACAGGCAAACGATGCAAACGATGCCCTGCAGATGACGATGCACGGCAAAGGAGTGATCTGTGTGCCGACACTGGAAGTGACTCTGCCGCAGAGCTGGGAATCCAATGCCGCTTATCTTGTCAAAGAACAGGACGGCAAGCTGGCCAAAATGAGTGACGTAACGGTGACAAATGACAAAGAAAGTACGACACTTGTGATGACGGTAACTTCTCTTGACGGAGACTGCTATGTGATCGGCGGTGTCACGGAAGAGCAGAATAAAGGAGCAGATGCAGCAAATCAGAGTTCCAAAAAGAAAGACGGAAAAGAGCAGAACCAGGAAACACAGGAAGAATCAGAAAATGGTACAGACAGTGCGGATGCTGATGTAAGTGAAAATGCAGCCGATGAAAATGGTGAAAATCCGGCGGAAGAAAACAACAATGCCGGTCAGGATGCCGAAAATGATAAAAAAGAAAACGGACAGAAAGCAGATGCTAAGGATCCGGGCGGCGATGCAGCTGATCAGGAAGATACTGCATCAGCTTCCAATACCTGTACGATTTCCATCAGTTGTGCAACGATTCTGGACAATATGGACCATTTAAAGAGCAGCAAGGCAGAGTTTGTTCCGTCCGATGGCTGGATTTTGGCACCGACGGAAGTAGAATTTACCGAAGGCGAATCTGTGCATGATGTACTGCAGCGTGTCTGCAAAGAAGCGGGTATCCAGATGGAATCCAGCTTCACACCGGCCTATAATTCTGCTTATGTAGAAGGCATCAACAATCTGTATGAATTTGACTGCGGAGAACTTTCCGGATGGATGTTCAGCGTCAATGGCTGGTATCCAAACTACGGATGCAGCAAATATACTGTAAATGCAGGTGATGAGATCTGCTGGGTATATACCTGCGATCTCGGAAAAGATGTAGGCGATAATTCTATGTATTAGAGGGCAGATGCCGGAGGTAAATATGAAAGATACATTTTCTACATACCATCCGCTTCTGAACATGCTTTATTTTGTCGGAGTGATCGGAGTGACGGTATTTGTTGTTCATCCGGTCATTCTGGCAATTTCGCTGTTTGGAGGAATTGCATATTCCGTTTTGCTGAAAGGATGGAAAAAAACAGTTAAATTTAATCTGATCTTTTCGATACCGATGATGCTGATCGTGGCACTGATGAATCCGATGTTCAACCACTATGGTGTGACGATCATCGGTTATCTGCACAATGGCAATCCGTTTACACTGGAGAGCTGTGTGTATGGTCTGGTGATGGCGATGATGCTGGTGTGTACGATGATCTGGTTTTCCTGTTATACGATCGTAATGACATCGGACAAGTTTATCTATCTGTTCGGAAAAATCATACCGGCACTGTCCCTGGTGCTTTCGATGTGTCTGCGTTTTGTCCCGAAATTTATCAGAGAGGCAGGTGTGATATCAGATGGTCAGAAATGCATCGGACGAAGTACCGAAAACGGCAGTCTGGTAAAGCGTGCGAAACATGGGATCACGATATTTTCCATTCTGGTAACCTGGGCATTGGAAAATGCGATCGAGACTTCAGATTCTATGAAATGCCGCGGTTACGGTGAAAAAGGAAGAACGGCATTTTCTCTGTATCGATTTGATAAACGTGATATTCTCTGTCTTTTGTTTATGGGAGCAAGTTTCGCACTGACGCTGTTTGGATTTTCAAAAGGCTATACGTTCTGTCAGTATAACCCGAAAATTATTGTAAAGGGAATTCCTCTGACAGCAGGAAGCCTGCTGGTATATCTGGCATTTTTGCTGTTCTCCGTGCTTCCGGTGGTGCTGGAACTCTGGGATCGATATCAGTGGAAACAGAGACGTAAACAGGTAGAAAAAGCAGAGCAGGCCAATTATCGCCTGTGGGAAGTACAGGATTAGAAAAAGGAGATAGGCGATGTCAGAATCGATGGGAAAAGAAACGAAACAAAACAGCAGCAAAAGTGATAAGAAGAATATTAATCATATTGATAATAGTATAGAAAGCCAGATAGATGGACCAGGTTCGATCCTGGAGATCAAAGATCTCTGTTTTGCTTATCCGGAAGAAGAAAAAAGAGTGCTGAACCACATTTCCTTTCAGATAAAAGAAGGAGAATTTCTGGTGCTGTGCGGCAAGAGCGGATGTGGAAAAAGTACGCTGTTAAAACATATGAAGACACCGCTGACACCGCACGGAAAACGAAAAGGAGAAATTCTTTTTGACGGAAAAAATCTGCATGAGATGACAGGCAGGGAACAGAGTCAGAGAATCGGTTACGTTCTGCAAAACCCGGACAATCAGATCGTGACAGACAAAGTGTGGCATGAGCTGGCATTTGGACTGGAGAGTCTTGGATACAAAAGTGCAGAGATCCGTATCCGTGTGGCAGAAATGGCAAGTTATTTTGGAATCCAGGACTGGTTTTATAAAAATGTGGCAGAATTATCAGGCGGTCAGAAACAGCTTCTGAATCTGGCTTCCATTATGGCTATGCATCCGGATATTCTGATTCTGGATGAGCCGACTTCACAGCTCGATCCGATCGCTGCGTCCGATTTCCTGGGAACAGTAAAGAAGATCAACCGAGATCTCGGTACAACGATCCTGTTGACAGAGCACCGCCTGGAAGAAGTATTTCCGGCAGCAGACCGTGTTGTCGTGATGGAGGGCGGAGAAGTACTGTGCATGGGAACACCGGAAGAGATCGGGGAAGAATTAAAAAAACAGAACCACGAAATGTTTCTGGCAATGCCGGTTCCGATGCAGATTTATGCAAAAGTAAATTCCGGAAAGCATATGGAGTGTCCGATCACAGTCCGGGACGGAAGAAACTGGCTGAATGCGATCTGCAAAGAAAAACAGATCCGGCCGCAGGAGGCAGAATTTTTCGGAAAAGATGCGAAAGAAAAGTTGGCGAAAGAAGAAATCATTCTGGAGGCGAAAGATATCTGGTTCCGTTATGACAAAGACCAGCCGGATGTTGTAAAAGGACTCAATCTCTCACTGAAGCGAGGAGAGTTTTTTGCATTGCTCGGCGGAAATGGAACCGGAAAATCAACGACGCTTTCGATCATCAGCCGGCTTCGAAAGCCATACCGCGGCAAAGTGCTGCTGGAAGGAAAAGATGTCCGCCGTTACAGTGAAAAGGAGCTGTTTCGTGGCTTTTTGGGGGTTCTGCCGCAGAATCCGCAGTCTCTGTTTGTAAAAAAGACGGTGGAGCTGGAACTGTTCGAGATGGTGGGCGGAACAAAAGAAAAGAAAAATGAAGAGTATCACCTTGCCATGGAAAAACGCGAGGCAGTGGAAGGAATCGTCAAAGTAACGCATTTAGAAGGACTGCTGCACCGTCATCCATATGATTTAAGCGGAGGGGAACAGCAGAGACTGGCACTTGCAAAAATTCTGCTGTTGCGCCCGAAACTTCTTCTGATGGACGAACCGACCAAAGGCCTGGACAGTTATTTTAAGAAAGAGTTTGCAGAAATTCTGGATCTTCTGAAAAAGCAGGGTGTAACGATCTTTATGATCTCACATGATATCGAGTTCTGTGCATCTTATGCGGACCGCTGCGGTCTGTTCTTTGACGGAAATATTGCGGCGAGCGGTACACCAAAATCTTTCTTTGCCGGAAATAACTTCTATACGACAGCGGCAAACAGGATGGCACGTAAATATTTTCCGATGGCAGTGACGGCAGCAGATGTTGCGGAAGCTCTTTTGGATGACAGCAGGTGTGTGATATGCAAAAAAAGATGAAAAATGAGAAGATACAGGGAGTGCAGGCCGAGAATATGGAAAGAGAACAGGAAACAAAAGAATTTCTGAAGCAGTTTTATGAATCGCCGGAAGCAGAGGAAGATACGATCGCAGCAAAGCTGAAACGCACCTTCGTGCCAAAAGGCAAAAAGACAAAAGCAATCGCAGATTTTGCCAAAGATCTGATGGGCGAAGGCGGAGCCGGTGATGTTGTGATCGATGATGATATGTTTGAGGCAGACACCGAAGGCTATAAACAACAGGAAAAGAAACGCCTGTCAAAACGGACCAGAGTCAGTCTGTTTTTGCTTCTGGTGGCAATCCCTCTTACCATTGCAGCCGGATTCTGGCTAACAGATCAAAGTGCACTGGCGGACTGGATTGATCGGGTGTTTGGCCCGAGAAAATATTATCTGATCAGCCTGGTGATCATGCTTTATGCATTGCTGCCGTTTTTTATGGCATTTGAAGGAAGAAAACCAGAAGTCAGAGAACTGGTTGTGCTGGCAACCATGATCGCACTGGCCACTGCCGGAAGAGCCGCTTTCTTTATGACGCCGAGCTTTAAGCCGATCATCGCGATCGTGATCATATCGGCAATCGCCTTTGGAGCAGAGGCTGGCTTTTTGGTTGGATCGATGACCATGCTGGTCAGCAACTTCCTGTTCGGTCAGGGCCCCTGGACGCCATGGCAGATGTTTGCCATGGGATTTATCGGATTTTTATCCGGTATCCTCTACCGACTGCGGATCCTGCCGACAAAACGGCTGCAGCTGTCCGTATATGGCTTTCTGGTCACCTTTATGATCTATGGCGGGATCATGAACCCGGCGGCACTGTTTATGAGCGTATATCAATTCAGCTGGAGCGGACTGCTTGCGATCTATATCTCCGGTGTTCCGGTCGATCTGGTGCATGCAAGCTCAACCTTCTTGTTTTTGTGGATCGGGGCGAAGCCGCTGCTGGAGAAACTGCAGAGGATCAAGGTGAAGTATGGGTTGCTGTAGGAAAATTTTAGAATGTGCAAATGAACGAATTCCCCGAAGGGCACGTAAAAGTGCTTTCTTTGGAATTCGTTCATTTTGTATATTGCTAAAAGTTCCTGACTTGCCAGGGGCTCTGAAGCGGAGGTGTCCTGCAATATCGAAAAACTCGCAATGGGAGCTTTACTACCGTGTTTTACAGTTCTGAAAAAGTGTCAAAAAAACGTACAAATCCCATAATTTGCTAAAAAAACACACAAATCTGCAAAAATGTACAAAAAATGCACAAATTCGACAAGTTGTCTATTTTGAAAATTCATCCTGAGCGATACAATGGTGCAAAGGTTGAAAGAAAAATAAAAAGAACCTTGCAGAAAGCTTATATGGATGGAGGAAAAATGTATGTCATTTGCAGATTTTAAAGACAACACCATGAGAGCCGTTGTATCAAAAACGATTGATGGTGTATTGAAATACGTGAATAAACATGATGATCGAACAGAGGCATTACTCAAACTGACTGATCTTTCGGAAAAGCTGATGGGCGATAAATTTGAGAAAAAAGTATTTGACGGAGCAAGAAATCTGATCCATAATCCAGATGCAAAATGGATGAAATACACAAACAAAGTGCTTGATGAGATTGACCCGCATGTAGCGAAAATGCATGCCCTGAACCTTGGATATCAGGCAGGTTTTTATGGTTATTCCAAAACCTGTGAATTCGAGAAGGAACATGGATACCGCATCCCGTGGATTATTTTGATGGATCCGACCTCTGCCTGTAATATGCACTGTACCGGATGCTGGGCAGCGGAATATGGTCATCGCATGAGCCTTTCTTACGAAGATCTGGACAGCATCGTTACGCAGGGGGAAAAGCTGGGTATCTATTTTTACATGATGACAGGCGGGGAGCCGCTGATGAGGAAAAAAGATATCGTGAAACTGGCAGAGAAGCATAATAAGTGTATGTTCTATGCATTTACAAACGGAACGCTGATCGATGAGGAATTCTGTAAGGATATGCAGAGACTTGGAAATATTTCTCTGGCACTGAGCGTGGAAGGATTTGAAGAAGTCAACGATTCCAGACGCGGAAGCGGATGTTTTGAGAAAGTTATGCATGCAATGGATCTGCTCAAAGAGCATGGACTGATCTTTGGTACTTCTATCTGCTACACATCAAAGAACTACAAGACCGTTACCAGCGATGAATTCCTGGATATGCTGATTGACAAAGGTGTTCGCTATGCATGGTATTTCCATTATATGCCGGTCGGAAATGAAGCAGCAACAGATCTGCTTCTGACACCGGAGCAGAGAGAATATATGTACCACAGAATCCGTGAGATCCGAGGATTTGAAGGAGGCAAGCCAATCTTTGTATTTGACTTCCAGAATGACGGTGAGTTTGTCGGCGGATGTATCGCCGGAGGAAGATTCTACTGTCACATCAATCCAAACGGTGACGTAGAACCTTGCGTATTTATCCATTATTCCAATGCAAATATCCATGATAAACCGCTTCTGGAATGCTTAAGCCAGCCGCTGTTTCGTGCTTATCAGATGGGCCAGCCGTTTAATGAAAATGATCTGCGTCCATGTCCGATGCTGGAGAATCCGGAAGCACTGCAGAAGATCGTCCATGCAACCGATGCAAAGAGCACCGATATGCAGAGTCCGGAAACGGTAAAGAGCTTATGCGGAAAATGTGAAGCTTACGCAAAATGCTGGGCACCGGAAGCAGAAAAATTAAAAGAAGCAAATCCAAAGCAGATCATCAGAGAAAAAGGTACACTGCCGGAAGTATAAAAACAGAAGTTGATATATCAGAAAAAAGGACCGTCAGAAGCAGCTTCATTCAAACTTCCGTCCCCCTGTCCGGCAAGTGTACATAAAATTTCCAAAAATGAAGATAATGATTACTGTTCATAAAAGCCTGAATCAGGTTTGAGGTGACAAATATCATGTATGACAGGAGGAACTTATGGAGACAGAGATCAAAATGTTGAGTGACATTCACAAAAATGCAGACATGGGACAGGATACACTGCGTCATATTCTGGATGCGACAAAGGATGCGGAATTTTCGAAAACGGTCAGCAGGCAGATGCAGGAATATGAAAAAGCATTTCAGGTCAGTGGACAGATGCTGAAAGCACGCCATGCACCGGAAGAACAAAAAGAAGCTCCGATGATCTCCAAATGGATGGCTCACATGAATATCAACAGGAAAAGTATGCAGGATATGCAGACTTCAAAGCTTGCGGAAATGCTGATCCAGGGCAGCACCATGGGCGTTACCAGCCTGACAAGACAGATCCGTGACTATGATGGAGAGGATACAGAAGTGCTGGATTTTGCAAAAAAACAGTTGAAGCGGGAAGAGAAAAATATTGATGAATTAAAAAAATTTTTGTAAAAACGTTGCAAAAGCCTCTTTACGTGTATGCCATTATGGTATATACTATGTTCTACATGTTGTTTGATGAAAAAACAAAATTTAGATAGATACACAACATATAGTAGGAGGAGACTTGGTGATGTACGTCATAAAGAAAGATGGAACACGGGAAGAATTCAATGTAGATAAGATCATAGCGGCAGTCAACAAATCAGCAGCCCGCATTTTGTATGAGTTTTCGACAGATGAGATCGCATTTATCTGTCAGTTTGCATATGACCGGGCGGAGTCCCTTAAAAAAGACGGGATCACGATCCAGGAGATGCACAACATTGTCGAAGGTGCTCTCGAGAGAGTCAATCCGGCAGTAGCCAAAAGCTATCGTGATTACCGCAACTACAAGCTGGATTTTATCCATATGATGGATGAGGTCTACACAAAGAGCCAGTCGATCCGTTACATCGGAGACAAGAGCAATGCCAACACGGACAGTGCCCTGGTGGCGACAAAGCGAAGCCTGATCTTTAACGAGCTGAATAAAGAGCTGTACCGCAAATTTTTTATGACACGTGATGAGCTTCAGGCGTGCAAAGACGGCTATATTTATATTCATGATCAGTCTGCGAGACTGGATACCATGAACTGCTGTCTGTTTGATGTGGCAGCTGTTCTGACCGGCGGATTTGAGATGGGAAATGTCTGGTACAACGAGCCGAAGACACTGGATACCGCCTTTGATGTGATCGGTGATATTATTTTGAGTACAGCGGCACAGCAGTACGGCGGATTTACCGTGCCGGAGATGGACAAGGTGCTTGCTCCGTATGCCGAGAAGAGCTACAAGAAATATAAAGAAGAATTTATCAAATATGCAGATCCGTTATGGAACGGCGTGGAAGAACGTGCCGAAGAATATGCGATCAATAAAGTGAGACGTGATTTTGATCAGGGATGGCAGGGTATTGAGTATAAGTTAAATACCGTCGGTTCCTCCAGAGGCGATTATCCGTTTGTGACCGTAACGATCGGACTTGGAACACAGCGTTTTGAAAAAATGTGCAACATTTCGCTTCTGAACGTCCATAAGGGCGGACAGGGAAGACCGGGCAACAAGAAACCGGTGCTGTTCCCGAAAATTGTCTTTCTTTATGACGAGAAACTGCACGGTGTAGGCGGAGAATGTGAAGATGTCTTTGAGGCCGGCGTGGCATGTTCTGCAAAGACCATGTATCCGGACTGGCTTTCCATGACCGGAAAAGGCTATATTTCCAGCATGTACAAACAGTACAAAAAAGTGATCAGCCCGATGGGATGCCGTGCATTCTTAAGTCCGTGGTACGAAAGAGGCGGTATGTATCCGGCAGACGACAAAGATGTGCCAGTATTTACCGGACGCTTCAACATCGGTGCTGTCAGCCTGCATCTCCCGATGATCCTTGCCAAAGCAAGATCCGAGAGCCGTGATTTTTACGAAGTGCTGGACTATTATCTGGAAATGATTCGCAATCTGCACAAACGTACTTACGAGTATCTGGGAGCGATGAAAGCATCCACCAACCCGCTGGCTTACTGCGAAGGCGGATTCTACGGCGGACATCTGAAACCGAACGAACGCATCAAAAAGCTGTTAAAGCCGATGACGGCATCCTTTGGTATCACCGCCCTGAATGAACTGCAGGAACTCTATAACGGAAAATCTATCACCGAAGACGGTGAGTTTGCTCTGGAAGTACTGGAATATATCAACAAGAAAGTTTCTGAATTCAAAGAAGAAGACGGCTGGCTGTATGCGATCTACGGCACACCGGCAGAGAGCCTGTGCGGACTTCAGGTTGAGCAGTTCCGCAAGAAATACGGCATCGTGGAGAATGTATCCGACCGTCCATACGTCAGCAACAGCTTCCATTGCCATGTAACCGAAGATATCACACCAATCGAAAAACAGGATCTGGAAGGCCGTTTCTGGGAACTGTGCAATGGAGGTCAGGTTGGAAATCTT
>OKRU01002259.1_pt1 | contig 17507 bp, 15 predicted proteins | sample 1601131 | NCBI WGS metagenome assembly OKRU01 (sample SAMEA3541558, study PRJEB24748) | human gut metagenome | biome: human gut; feature: human-associated habitat; material: faeces | place: China | collected 2012
AACCCTGGACACCCTGATTAAGAGTCAGGTGCTCTACCAACTGAGCTAGCGGTGCATTTTCTGTGTCGTTGTTATGTCTCCCGCAACGACAAGACATATATTATCACATGGTTTTCAAGAATGCAAGTACTTTTTGAAAAAAATTTAAATATTTTTTTCGATTTATTTGTACAATAGGTGAAATTACTGTTTTTTACGGGCTTCCTGGCACTTTTTGCAGTAGCCGTACAGCTCTAATTTGTGTCCGGTGACAGTGAAGTCTCCGGTATCCTGCTCTAAATGCACATGTGCAAAGGGGCAGCTGGGCAGCGGAATCCGCTTATGACATTCCAGGCAGACCGCATAATGGGTATGTTCCCCGCGGTTCAGTTCATATACTACGGTACCGTCTCCCATGAACGTTGTCTTCTCTACCATTCCGTGTTCTTCAAATGTTGCCAGAATGCGGTAGATAGTAGATACGGCGTAGTCGCTGCCCTGGTGTTCTCTCTCGATGCGGTTGTAAATCTGTACGGCGCTGAGGGGCTCGGTCGCTTCCTCCAGCACCTGATACACGCATTTTCTCTGTTTGGTCCATTTCAATCCCTTAGGGTAGGAAATATCATTGTGTTCACATTTATGTTCTTCCATAGATATCTGTCCTTTTATATCGCGGTCCGGTGCATCCGCAGTGCTGCTCAGCTCGGTAACGCCCTGCGTTCCCTCACTGGACGGGCGTCGCCCTATCAAAATTGGATCTGCCTCTTATGCCTGCAAGCAGTCAAAGAGTCAGCTCTCAATTTCGGCACTGCTTGTGCCTACAACCAGTTTATCACAATTCCTGTCAAAACACCAATCACATATAAAATTCCCACGATTTTCAGATTTTCCTTTTTATCCGGGTTCACGCGGAACAACACTAACAGTCCTACCCCCGCGCCTACCAGCAATCCTGACATCATGGCTCCAAGGCTGATCACACCACTGATATACAATTGTGTTATGGTCACAGAGGCTGCACAGTTCGGGATCAGTCCCACAATGCCTGCCAGTACCGGCCCGATCACCGGTCTGTTCAGGATCAGGTTCGCTAATGCATCCTCTCCTACGAAATGCAAGATCAGATTCAGCACAAATCCAATTACCATGATGAAAAAGGTAATCTGTAAGGTGTGTTTCACAGCGGACAGAAAAATGCCGTCCTCTTCGCAGTGACAGTGGTCATGCTCACAAAGTTCGTGGATGTGATCGTGTTCTGCGTAATCGTCCTCGTCATGATGACCATTATCGTCATACGCATGGCCGTCTGATTCTGCTGCAGATACCCCCACGGAAGAAGCTTTCACAGAAGCTGCATGCGCATGTGCATGATCATGGTGATGCACTCTCTGCTCCCGGATCACCAGATCGATCACAAATCCTGCAATCGCACCGATGGCAGCCTTTGCTCCCAGAATCTTCAGGATAAATGCAACCGAAACTTCATCCGATGAAATCAATAATGGCAACATCTCATCTGACGTAGACAGGTAAATAGCGATCAGCGTTCCCAACGTGATCACCCGTCCGGCATACAGATTAGAGGCTGCAGCGGAGAAACCGCACTGGGGCATGATTCCTGCCACGCCGCCGAAAAGCGGTCCCATCTTGCCTGCCTTACGTACCATCTTTACCGTACTTTCTCCGGCCTTGTGCTCCAGATATTCCATAGCAAGGTAGGTCAGGAACAAAAACGGCACCAGCTTTACACTATCGATCAAAGTATCCAAAATGACATCTAACATGATTCTTACCTTTCCTTATTATCCTTATTAATTAAATGATATCAAACAGCAACTGTTCAGAATCAATCCATTCACAAAACCGCTCTTGCATAACTTGTTATGCACTTATTAATTATGCATCTGCTTCATCCTGAATCGTTTCATTAGATAAACATATAATCACATATTTATTTTAAATGCAAATGCAACTCATTCGCATTTAGAACTATATCATATTTTTCAGACTTGTCAATCTTTAATTTGTAAAATTAATATTCTGATGCGCACAATAATTGCCATGCTTCAAAAATTTTATCTGTACACAAAAACAGAGCCTTCGCAAAAAAGCTCTGTTCTTTATCTATTCCTTTTGATGATATTAGAATAACTCTTTTTTATATTGAATAGAATCCTCCTCCGTAATCTCCCGGATCACGCGGCAGGGATTGCCGACTGCCAGAGAATTAGCGGGAATATCTTTCGTCACGACACTCCCTGCGCCGATCACACAGCCCTCGCCGATCGTTACACCACCGGTGATGACGACGTTACTTGCGATCCAGCAGTTAGAACCAATCGTGATCGGTTTACCGTATTCGTCATCATACAGTGTTCCGTCCGCCTTCTCTTTCATGTTCCGTTCCTGCCAGCGGAAGGGGTGCATGGGTGTTGCCAGAGTACAGTTGGGGCCAAAATACACATTATCGCCGATCGTCACCGGGCAGGTATCCAACACTGTAAAATTAAAATTGGCATAGCATTTCTCACCGAAAGTAGTAAATACACCATAGTCAAAATACACCGGTCCCTGCAGATAAGTTCCCTTTCCTTGATTCGGCACCAGTTCCTTGATGATGCTTCTACGCAGTTCTTCCTCATCTTCAAATACATTATTATAATGCTGTGACAGCTTATGTGCTTTTAGACGAAGCTTTCCCAAAGTCTCGTCACTGCAATCATAGATTTTTCCTGCTAACATTTTTTCCTGTTCTGTCATCCTTCCGATTTCTCCTATCCTCTGACCAGTCCCTTTTTCTTCCATGCACCGCTTCTCCAGCGAAGGATCATCCCAACTGCACGGCAGCATTCGTCCGATGTCAGTCCGATATAAGCTCCGGCCACTGCCATGTGCAGTCGCATACCGAACAGATAGGTTCCGCCGGCTGCGCACAAGAACATGAACACCGCTCCCATGATTACCGGGAATACCGCATCTCCGCTGGTCTTCAGCGCATTTCCGTATACTAGATTTGTTACTCGCCCTATCTCAAGAGCAATATCGATAAACATAAGCTTCTGTACCAACGCTATCATAGTCGCATCTTTGGTAAAAACAGGCAATAATAGCGGTGCGCACATTGCAAATAAAATTTCCGTTCCTGCCGCCAGCGCTGTTCCGATCACTGCTGCCTTTCTCGTCTGGCGATCACAGGTCTCGTATTCCCCGGCGCCCATGTACCATCCGGTCATAATGGCATTTGCCTGTGCCAGTGCATTTCCAACGCAGAAAGACAAATTCGTGATCTGCACCGTATAGGAACGCGCCGCCACATTGATTCCATCTGCATCCATCTGGTTCAGAAACCGGATCACCAGCGTCATCGCCACATTGTAAATGATCGACTCCAATGCGGATGGGAATCCGATACGGATGATCTGGCATAGAATATCCCGGCTGTTCCCTCTCTCCGGATACTTTCGAGCCGGAACCAGGTGTTGTGCAAGCACTACTAACAACGTAAGATTCACTACTTTGGAAATCACTGTCGCCGTTGCTACCCCTTGCACTCCCAGCTGAAATTGAAATAAGAACACCGCATTCAGAATAAAATTCAAAATATTGCCTGTCATTGTTGCGAATAACGGCTGCTTCGTATAGCCGAATGCCCGTAAATAACCAGCCATTATGGGAATCAGTGCGTTTAAGATACTTCCTGCGCCTACGATTCTAAGATACTGCTCTGCCGGCTGTCTCAGTGCCGAAGCAATACCGACCACATGCAGAACCATCCCGGAACAGGAAAACAAAAATATCGACATTGCGATCCCCAGCACACCATTGAACAATAAGCCGAGATTTCTTGCCTGGCAGGCGATTCCCGGATGTCCTGCTCCGATATTCTGTGTCATTACCGCAAGCATCCCCATGGATACTACCGAAAACATAATGATAAACACACCAATGTAAGTATTTGCCGTGCCAACTGCACCCACAGCTTGATCTCCCACGGAAGATAACATCAACGTATCCACCATTCCGGACAACATGTAAAAGATCGTCTCCAGACACAGTGGTACGAATAATTGAAATAATGACTTGTTCTGTCCATCCATCGTATGTTTTATATCCTTTCTGCGGTTCCTATAAATTTGCATTTTCATTTTGCAACTATTCTGAATACTATTCAGAATAATCCCTTTAATTTTTACATATTACTACTTTATCTTTCCTAAAACTTGCATTTTTACCACAGAAAATTGACTTATTTCTACTTTTATAGTAATCTGACCATAATATCCTCTGCTCCACTCCACAGAAAGGCCTGCCTATGTACCCCGAATTAAGAGAAGAACGCATTCACGGAACAAAAGAATTTCCTTTTAGCTGTTATCACCTGCATGATATGCCTGCTTTTTTTCAGATTCCTGTCCACTGGCATCCGGAGGTCGAGATCATATATGTCTGCTCCGGCTCTCTTGAGATCATCATTGAAGGAGAAGAATACGAAGCGGCCGGCGGCTCCGTATTCTTTGTAAATCCCGGTGAGCTTCATTTTATGGGTTCCACAATTCCGGGTGTAGACTATCATACCCTGCTGTTTCCACTGGAATTTATTTCCTTTCAGACGGATGATCTGTTGGAAACGGAGTTTCTCCTTCCCTTGCGTAACCATGAATTGCTTTTGCAGCATAATCTTTCCCATGAAAAAAGCTGTCCTGACATCATTTCTCTCATCCGTGAGATCCTGTCTGTCAGACAGCTTCCAAATACATTGAGCGGGCATTTCCGATTACGTATTTTATTGTTGTCACTTATACAAAAAATCGCTTCCTGCGGAACCATTAACCCGATAGGCTCCAAAAGGAACGATCCAATGCAGCGTGAGATACTGACTTATCTGCAGTATAACTACACGGAACCCCTTCGGTTGGAAACCCTGGCAGAACAATTTCATTTATCTGAGAAATATTTATCCCGCTATTTTAAGCAGCACTTTCATCTGACTCTGACGCAATACCTGATGCATTTGAGGCTGACCCATGCCTGCCATCTGTTAGAGAGCACCTCTCTGCCGGTTACAGAGGTTGCCCTGCAGTCCGGCTTCCCCAACGTGAGTCATTTTATCCGCTGCTTTCATAGGACATATCAGATGTCTCCGCTGCAATATCGTAAACTACTGCCCTATCAATGATCGTTTTCAAGAGCTCTTCTTGCAAGCTCCAGACATCCCATGATGCCCTGATCATCATGAAGAGATGCCGGCACCACATAATGCTCCATGTCTGCAAGTTCATCCGTTACGATATAGCCATTGATATATTCCTTAAGTTTCTTGCGGATGAGCGGGAACAACTGCTCCTGGTGCATGACACCGCCGCCTAAAATGATCATTTCCGGAGATACCGTCATGACATAGCCGGTCAGCGCCTGAGCAATGTAATCTGCCTCCAGCTCCCATACTTCCGGGCAATCTGCCAAGTCCACTGCTTTCCTGCCCCAGCGTTCTTCGATGGCAGGGCCTGCCGCCAGACCTTCCAGACAATTCTTATGATAAGGACATCTTCCGGCATAAGTATCTGCAGTCCGCTTCGTGATCAACACATGTCCTGTCTCCGGATGGAGCATTCCGTGATGCAGCTCTCCGTTACTATAAATACCACCGCCGACACCGGTGCCGATGGTCAGATACATGACACACTTTTTCCCTTGTGCCTGTCCGAAAGTCACTTCACCGAGGACAGAACCATTCACATCCGTATCGAATCCCACGGGGCAATGAAGTGCCTCCTGCATCTGCCCAACAATATTGCAGTCCCTCCAGGCCAGCTTTGGCGTGGTTGTGATATAACCGTATTTTTCGGAATCTCTGTCCAGCTCAATAGGCCCGAAACAGGCAATTCCCAATGCATCGATCCCCTTGTCCCGAAAATAAGCAATCATCTTAGGAATCGTCTCCTTAGGCGTAGTTGTAGGAATTGATACCTGTTCATAAATTGTACCATTCTCATCCCCAATAGCGCAGACCATTTTTGTACCGCCTGCTTCCAATGCACCCAGACGTAATTTTGCCATATAAACTCCCTGCCTTTCCAGATTCTGTCTGTCAAATATATCCTGAGCTTTTCCTTCGGATTCTGCTCTCTGTGGTTAGTATAGCAAATCCTTTTCTCCCTGTTAATATCAATTTTTATGGAGTTTCTCTCTCATTTTAATTTTCTCTTTTCCAGGGAATCTTTCTTATGATATACTTGTTATACTGTTCTCAGTTACACACAAATTGCAGGAGGTTATATTACAATGAAAAAAATATGGATCGTCGGTTCCCTCGGTCACATGGGGCAGGCGTTGATCAGGTTGTTAGACATGATGGAATATGAATTATACGAAACTGATAAGGATGAGCTGGATATCACGGATGAACATGCAGTTTCCCTGTTCATGCACCGGAATCGTCCCGATGTCGTCATCAACTGTGCAGGATATCATCCTTCCGCCGGTGCAGCGCAATCGGAGACAGATATGGCTTACAAGGTAAACGCCGTAGGTGCGAGAAATCTGGCGCAGTCTGCGGAGAGCATTCAGGCAAAACTCATCCAGATCTCTACGGATGATGTATTTTCCAGCGCATCCGACACACCCTATAATGAGTTCGATGATGTAAATCCCGTGGGACTGTTTGCGAAATCCAAATATGCCGGAGAGAAATTCGTCATCCAGCTGATGACCCGCTATGTCATTATCCGCAGTTCCTGGATCTATGGCATCGGCAAAGACTTTTTGAATGAAGTACTCGAAGCAGCCGCGGACCCTCAGATATCCACTATGGAACTGCTAAATAACGACCGTGCGGTACCTACCTCCGCTGCAGAGCTTGCACGCGTGGTAAAATTCTTCATCGACAACGACCATTACGGCATCTATCACGCCGTATGCAGCGGCGGTTCCTGCACACGCCTGGAATTTGCGAAAGAGATCCTGCGTCTTGCCGGAAAAGAGGACCGGCTTACCGTCACAGTAAAAGACGGCACCCCGGAGAAATATTCCGTACTGGATAATATGATGCTGCGTCTCACCGACATTGAAGAACCCAGTGGCTGGAGAGAGACACTTGCTTCCTACATGAAAGAAACCGGAGGACTGGAATAGTGGAAAAACACGAAAAAGAAAAGAAAAAACTCGGTCTGTCCACCAAAATCTTTATCGCCCTTTTAACCGGTGCGGTGTGTGGTGTGCTGATCCATTATTATATGCCGGAAGGGTACTTTAGAGATACGATTCTGATCAACGGTATTCTCTATGTACTGGGCAACGGTTTCATCCGTCTGATGCAGATGCTGGTCGTACCTTTGGTGTTCTGCTCCCTGGTCTGCGGCGCCATGGCCATCGGTGATACGAAAACGTTGGGAACTGTCGGTGTGAAGACGATCCTGTTCTATCTGTGCACCACAGCGCTCGCCATCTGCGTCGCACTGGGTATTGCCAGTCTGATCAATCCCGGCGTCGGTTTAAATATTGCATTGCCGGAGGATGCCACCGAAGTCGCGACCACCCAGGTAGATTTTGCGGAGACGCTGCTGAATATTATTCCGAAAAATATTTTTACCTCTCTGTCCACCGGAGATATGCTGCCGATCATCTTCTTTGCTTTATTTGTCGGCATTCTTCTGGCTGCCATGGGCAACCGGGTCTCCACTGTGGCGAACTTTTTCAGTCAGTTCAATGACATTATGATGGAAATGACGATTGCAGTCATGAAAGCAGCCCCTGTCGGTGTCTTCTGTCTGATTGCCAAGACCTTCGCAGGTATCGGCTTCGACGCTTTTGTGCCTATGCTGAAATATATGGGAAGCGTCATTCTGGCGCTGGCAGTACAGTGTTTCGTGGTATATCAGGTCATGCTGTTTGTCTTCACCCGGTTGAATCCTTTTAAGTTTATTAAAAAGTTCTTCCCGGTTATGACCTTTGCCTTCTCCACTTCCACCAGTAATGCGACGATCCCTCTGTCTATCGACACTTTGTATAAAAAAATCGGTGTCTCCAAACAGATTTCGTCCTTTACGATTCCTCTGGGTGCCACCATTAACATGGACGGTACTTCCATTATGCAGGGCGTAGCAGTTGTTTTCATAGCACAGGCTTACGGTATTCCTCTGACCCCGGCTGCCATTGCTACCGTCATTGCCACCGCGACGATCGCCTCCATCGGTACTGCCGGTGTCCCCAGTGTCGGTCTGGTCACCCTGTCCATGGTACTGACTTCTGTAGGACTGCCTACCGAAGGCATTGCACTGATCATGGGTATCGACCGTATTCTGGATATGCTGCGTACTGCTGTCAATATCACCGGTGATGCCGTATGTACCACTATCGTTGCTAAGCAGCAGGGTGCCTTTAATGAGAAAACTTTCCGGGCAGATAACTGATCACCCATTTACAACTTTTCAGACGGCTGCCACCGTATAAAAATAAGTGAAACATTCTGTCTTGTGCTCAAGTGCACCGTCAGAAGTTTCACTTTTTTATAGCTCGCAGCTATTCTATTTGAGTTTATTCAACTTTGCCCGGTTGGCAATAACGATCAGCCGCATATCCTGTGTCAGAGGCATCTCCGGGTCGATATTCGTATTCACATTTTTCCCCTGAATGATGGCAACCACATTCACGGAATATTTTTTCCGCAGATTCAGCTCGATCAGATTCTTGCCGATCCACTGCTGTTTGACTTCCATTTCCACCATAGACACATCCTGGGACAATTCAATAATGTCCATGAAGCCGGAGCTTAACAGATTTTTGGCCAGATGGATCCCTGACTCACTCTCGGGGAATACTACACGGTCTGCTCCTACTTTCGTAAGGATCTTGCAGTTTATCTCAGTGGCGCATTTGGTGATAACGGTCTTTACGCCCAGTTCTTTACACAGCATGGTTGCCATAACACTGGCTTCCAGATGATTTGCCATGGTCACGATGACCACATCAATATTCGCAATACCAATCTGTCTCAACGCTTCCGGATCTGTAACATCCGCACATTTACAGTATGGAATCTCTGAAATTGCCGCATTGACAACTGCCTCTCTGTTGTCCACCGCTACCACCTCTGCGCCGTTCTCTGCCAACTCCTTCGCCACACCTCTTCCATATCTTCCAAGTCCAAATACTGCATAGGTCTGATTGATTCCCATAGTCTCTTCCTTCCTGTTGCTTCGATCTGCTTTATCCGACGCTGATCTCTTCTGCCGGGTTCTTCACAATATTTTTGTTCTTTTTCTGCGTGCTGAATGCCACTACCAGAGATATGGGCCCGATCCTTCCCAGATACATGGTCACGATAATAATCAGCTTTCCCCAAAGATTCAGCATGGAAGTCAGGTTCCTGCTTAATCCCACAGTAGCTGTGGCACTCACTGTTTCATACACAATATCTATCACATCCGCATCTGTCACTACAGATAAAAGAATTGTGGACAACGACGCAATGATAAAGAACATACCTACAACTGCTACCGATTTATTCACCGCCTGCTTCGGAATATTTCTCCCAAAAAGCTCTGCATCTTCCTTATTACCTATGGTGGCAAACATGGATACCAGCAACACTGCGATCGTAACTGTCTTCATCCCTCCTGCAGTTCCCACCGGAGAACCGCCGATCAGCATTAATAGCACCGAAATGAGCGCAGAGGTATTGGTCAGATCCTGTTGCGGAATCGTGGCAAAACCTGCGGTTCGCGTAGTTACTGCCTGGAACAGAGATGCCCAGATCCGCTGCGGCACCGTATAATCCTGCATCGTCAGGGGATTATTGTATTCAAAAATATAAAATGCCGCCGCTCCCACTACAATAAGTATTCCTGTCACCGTGAGTGCTATTTTACTGTGAAGTGTCAGCAGTCGAAAACATTTCAGCTTCTGGCTCCGGATATTTTTCAAAACCCGCAGTACATCCCACCAGACGATATAACCTAAGCCACCCAATATGATCAGCAGTATCGTGACCAGATTGACCATTGGCTGAAATACATAGCCGCACAGACTGTCTTCCGCCATAATATCCATTCCGGCATTGCAGAAGGCAGATACAGCATTAAAAATCGAAATCCATATGCCTCTGAGTCCGTATTCCGGCACAAATACCGTCATATACAAAAGAGCTCCGCATCCCTCCACCACCAGAGTACCTATTAGGACCTTGCGGAGGAATTTCACGATTCCGGAGATATTATTCAGATTAAACACATCCTGCAGCATCCACCGGTTACCCAGTCCCAGTCGTCTGTGCAGTCCCATCATCACACCGTACATGACCGTAATGACCCCCAGACCTCCCAACTGGATCAGAAACAGGATCACGATCTGTCCCCAGACGCTCCAGGTGGAATATGTGGGAACCGTCACCAGACCTGTCACACAGATGGATGTGGTAGCTGTAAATAAAGCATCTATATAAGGAACCGCTTCTCCGGTAGCTGAACTGATGGGTAATGCCAGCAGGAAGCTTCCCACTAATATGGCACACAGAAAACTAAGCATGATCTTCTGTGTCGTAGACAACTGTATTATTTTTTTACTGTTCATAACACACTCCATTCCGCCGATGCTTTATCTCATCAGTGGAATCGCTAATCAAATTTCACGGGTGCAATCCGCAACGTTATGATTATAACACACTTTTAGATAAAAAACTCCTATTGGAGACAGTTTGTTGCCGAATCCATCATAGGAGTTCTCTTCTGATCTTATTTTTCTTCTTTTATACTTTAAATCGGTAGCCCACACCCCAGATGGTCTCGATATACTGAGGTTTTGCAGTATCTTTTTCAATCTTCTCACGGATCTTCTTGATGTGCACGGTAACGGTGGCAATATCACCGATAGAATCCATATCCCAGATCTCACGGAACAATTCTTCTTTGGTAAATACATGGTTCGGATGCTCCGCCAGGAACGTCAGCAGATCGAATTCCTTGGTCGTAAACGTCTTCTCCACACCGTCCACATAGACACGTCTTGCAGTCTTATCAATACGGATACCGCGGATCTCCACGATATCATTCTGCTGCTTCTGGTTGGTTCCCACCAGTCTCTCATAACGGGCCATGTGCGCCTTCACACGGGCTACCAGCTCACTGGGGCTGAAAGGTTTGGTCATATAGTCATCCGCACCCAGCCCTAAGCCACGGATCTTGTCAATGTCGTCCTTCTTCGCAGATACCATGAGAATGGGAATATTTTTCTCCTCGCGGATCTTCTTACATACTTCGAAGCCGTCCATGCCGGGCAGCATCAGGTCCAGAATGATCAGATCATAATCGCCTGCCAGAGCGGTCTTCAGTCCCTCATCTCCGGTATTGCAGATATCTACCTTGAAATCACTGAGCTCCAGATAATCCTTCTCAAGATCTGCAATTGCTACTTCATCTTCAATAATTAAAATCTTACTCATTATTTATCCTCCATTTACAGAATGTCCTTGCATTATCGGTTATCATGCCATTTCTGTATCATTCCTTATTCATTACTTGGTTCCACCCGGCTGCAGTTCAATATATTTTCTCAATACAAAGTGCATACAGGTGCCTTCACCCTCTTTGGCTGTCGCCCATACATAGCCGCCGTGATCCTCGATGATCTTCTTCACAATGGAAAGTCCGATGCCGCTGCCACCCTGAGCGGAATTGCGGGAAGCATCCGTGCGGTAGAACCGCTCGAAGATCTTCTGCAAATCCTTCTGCGCGATTCCCTTGCCGTTGTCCTCGATCTCTACCCGGATAGCATCCACTTCGTCAAGAATACGGATATCAATATGCCCATCAGGCTTATCCATATATTTTACGCTGTTACTGATAATATTATTGATGACCTTCTTCATCTGCTCCGGATCCGCGATGACCACAGTATCAGGAGATACCAGATTCGAATAGTTCAGCTTGATACCCCGCTGCTCCAGATCCAGTCCGACTTCTTCCACACAGTCGCCGAAATAATCCGCCACGTTGATCCGGTGGAAATTGTACGGGATCCGGTTATTATCAATTCCGGAATAGGTGGTCAGCTCGTTGATCAGACGATCCATATCAATGGCTTTATTGTAGATGGTCTTGATGTATTTATCCATCTTCTCCGGCGTATCTGCCACACCGTCCATGATTCCTTCCACATAACCCTTAATGGCAGTGATAGGGGTCTTCAGATCATGGGAAATATTGCTGACCAGCTCTTTGTTCTGCTTCTCATGCTGGGCATTCTCTTCCGTGGATTCCTTCAGCCGCAGACGCATATCCTCGTAATTGCGGTAGAGATCACCGATCTCACCCCTGGCATCTGTCTCCAGAACATAATCAAAGTTGCCTTCCTTAATCTTGCGCATTGCCACATTCAGCTCATTGATGGGCTCAAATACGCCCTTGTGGATCCACTGGGTCAGCATCAGGCTGGTGAAGATCAGGATCACTATGATAGCCACAAACATATCGATCAGTAGATGTCTCGAGATCAGCGAATTGACCTTCGTTACAATGAATACGCTGCCCGGTGTTCCATCCCGGAAAGTGAAATCAATCTGTTTTACATACTTCTCCAGTTCATTGTAGAAATATCCGCTGTCATCCGACAGATTCTCGTCACCGTAGGCAGGCAGTTTTTCAAAAATGTTCTGTGCGGCATCTTCATTGCCGGCATAATACAGCTTATCACCTTTTCTTACAATAATGTAAGTAGACTTCCGCGATACCTCCTCGTTGATATGATCCAGATATTCTTTATCTTCCAGTCTGCTGCTGTCTTCCTTCACCTGGTCCAACAGCACATAATACGCCTGATCCGTGGTGTTGGTGAATTCTTTAAAATTCTCCGACATCATGGAATAATCAATTTCCGTCAGACTGAGACCCTGAGAGTAATTCATCAGGTAAATACCAATCATCACGAACGCCATGATCGTCAGCAACAGCGGAAGTAATATAATACTTATAAATGTTACACGAAGTCTGGTTTTAAATTTCATATTGCTCTTGCCTTTCAGCAAACTGCAAACTTTCCGTGACTTTAGCGGAGTGACTTCTGTACACGTTGTAACAAAAGTTTGCGCATGTTAATTTATGTTTTACACTTTGCTTTCGCTCATTATAGCATGATTCCCACCTTCTGTGTATAAAGGAAGCAAGAATATCATTAAAAAAATATAAACAAAATTTTTTCATTTTTTTGTTGACATTATTCTCACATCATGTATAATAAGTTTGTAGGAAACAGTAATCGTTACTATTATTGAGAAGGGAGGTTTAGCATGGCACTGAAACGAAGCAGACAACGGGAAATGATCAAATCCTTTCTCATGGGACGCAAGGATCACCCTACCGCTGATGTGATCTATTCTAATCTGAAGCAGCAGGATCCGAACTTAAGTCTCGGTACCGTCTACCGTAATCTGACTCTGTTGTCGGATATGGGAGAGATTTTGCGACTCCGGGTCGGTGACGGTGTTGACCATTTTGATGCCGATACTTCCGAACATTATCATTTTGTGTGTACGGAATGCGGAAGCGTTATTGATCTGGACATGGATAGTATTGATTCCATCATGGAGGCCGCCGGAGAGAGATTTGATGGCCGGATCCGGGGACATGTCACTTATTTCTACGGCTCTTGTCCCGCCTGCACCAGGGTTGCTACGGAGTCCTAGCTTTCTGAATGAAAACAGACTTCGTTCCATAATATATTTGTGCTGATAAAGCACACGCAAAAAGAGAAAACTAAAAACAAAACATTTCATTAGAGAAAAGGAGAAAAAATTATGGCAAAGTATGTATGTCAGGTATGTGGTTATGTTTTTGAAGGTGATGCGGCTCCCGCAGAGTGCCCCATCTGTCACGCTCCCGCTTCCAAGTTCACCAAGCAGGAGGAAGGCAAGACCTGGGCTGCTGAGCATGTAGTAGGTGTAGCAAAGGGTGCTCCCGAGGATATCATTGCTGATCTGCGTGCGAACTTCCAGGGTGAATGCTCTGAGGTTGGTATGTATCTGGCAATGGCAAGAGTAGCTCACAGAGAAGGTTATCCCGAGATCGGTCTGTACTGGGAGAAGGCTGCTTACGAAGAAGCTGAGCACGCTGCAAAATTCGCTGAGCTGTTAGGTGAAGTCGTAACCGATTCCACCAAGAAGAATCTGGAGATGAGAGTAGATGCCGAGAACGGTGCTACCGCAGGTAAATTCGATCTGGCTAAGAGAGCTAAGGCTCTGAACCTGGATGCTATCCATGATACCGTTCATGAGATGGCTCGTGATGAGGCAAGACATGGAAAAGCATTTGAGGGTCTGCTCAAGAGATACTTTGGCTAAGCTACAAGCCATGCAATAAAAAAGAATACTCTGCACCGTAGGAGCTTGCTCATAAAGGTGTGGAGTATTCTTTTTTATTATACGGCGCCAGCCGTCCATGAGCAAGTCACGCAGTGACTGCGAATGGGTTGCATGGCGCCAGCCTTAGGTGCGCGCCAGCCCTTATACGGTTCCGGAGATCACCAGTGTGCTGACACCGGGGTTGATCCCCCACGCTCCTGTAACGGGATCCTGGGTGTAAGTCGCTGCGGGTACGGTAATACCTCCTGCAGTTCCGGTGAATAATCCGGTATTCGTATCATACGTATAGTTTGTTCCCTCTGTCCATGCAGTCCCATTAAAATTCACAGTCAGATTCTCCAATACGGGATTAAAGGTATCCGTGATCACGACACCGGTAGCTGCATCTGCTGCCGTATTACCCAGATTCTGTATCAGGAACGTATATGTCAATGTTCCATTCTCTGTCACAGGTACGGGGCTGACGGACTTTGTGATCGTAAGAAGCGGTCCGCTTGCTGCATTTACTGTCTCGTTCACAGTAACAGGAGTGACCCCTGCCCCGGCAATCGTCGCCGTATTCGTAATGGAAGCCTCTGCTGCCAGCGGCGCATAAGAGTTCACCTCAGCCTCATAGGTAAGTGTCACATTACCTCCCGCAGGCACGGTAATTCCCGTGATTGTCAGAGGAGGGCCTGCCGTTACAGCCGGTGTTGCCTGTAAAATTCCGTTTGCATAGTATTTTACGGTCCCCGGAATATACGTCAGAGGTGTCAGTTCTCTGGTATTAAACAAATACTCTCCCAGATTATCCGTTACTGTAATTCCGTTAAATGCAGTAGTGCCTGAGTTCACAATGCTGATCACATACGTCACATTTTCATTCTGCCCGTAGGTATCACGCACTGCTGTCTTGGTTGCAGACAATACCTCCGTGATCTCACCCACTGCTATATTGGAGTTTGTAATCTCATTTCCATAGCGAAGCTGTGCCTGATTTGTAAATCTAGCCATATATTTTTGTATCCTTTCATTGTATTTGGATTTACTATAATATATGACTGTTTTTGAGAAAGTTGACGGATTCTGTCACTGCATTTCTTGACTTTCCTCTTCCACCTCCGTATGATGGAATCACAAGCATTCACTTGCGCTGCCCCGGAAAACAATGAGGATTCGTATGAAGAAAAAAGTATTTAACATCATCCAGATCGGTGACAAAAGTAACCGTCTAAGCCGGCTCTTTGATATTTTTATTGCTATCGTTATCTGTGCAAATATTCTGGTGACTTTTCTGCAAACCTTTGATGAGCTTGCTCTTTTATTTCCGGCATTTCAGGTGATCGAGGTTATCACTATTCTGATCTTCTGTGTGGAATATATCCTGCGGATCTGGACTGCGGACTATCTATATCCTGATAAAAGCGAGTTCTGCTCCCGGCTGCGGTTTCTGATCTCCTTCGACGGCATTATCGACCTGCTGACAATTTTACCTTTTTTCTTCCTGTCCGGTATGGTCATCTTCCGGATGCTGCGGGTGGCAAGGATCTTCCATCTGTTCCGCCTGAATGCCCGATATGATTCTTTCAATGTCATCACTACGGTATTGTATGAAAAACGCAATCAGATCATTTCCTCCGTATTTATCGTCTTGATCCTGATGCTCGCCAGCAGTCTGTGCATGTACAGCGTGGAACATGATTCCCAGCCGGAAGTATTCCGCAATGCCTTCAGCGGTATCTGGTGGAGCATGTCAACGCTGCTCACCGTAGGCTACGGAGACATCTATCCCATCACCACACTTGGCCGGATCATGGCGATCTGTATCGCCTATCTCGGTGTCGGTGCCGTGGCTATCCCCACCGGTATCATCAGTGCCGGCTTTGTGGAACAGTACCAGCGCAAAAGCAGTCTCTCTAATATTAAAGAAGCAGATATTCATGAGATCGCCGAGATATTCGTAGATAAACGTTTCGCCGGCAAATCCGTGGAAGAAATGGAAGAGGCAGAACAGGCCACGATCTTCCTCATTCTGCGGGAGGATCTGTCCATTCTGCCTCAAAAAGATACGATATTAAAGTTAAATGACATCATTGTCATTCGTGGGGAAAATAATTAACTCCTTCTGTTTCCCTTTATTTCATGCTTAATTCCGAAAATGCCGGCAATGACGGCTGAGGGGATGCCGGCAATGTCTGATACCAATATGCAACTGAAGTATAATCGTCATACCTGGGAGATGCCAGACTCATATTATCAAAAGTCATACGGAAATTTTTCTTAAAGTATATGGGATCTGCAATATGAAATCTGTATAACATGAACCTTTGCTGCGTATTATATCTTTCCGTATTTTGTCCCAAGACAGAATACATTCCGCTGTACAATGCACTATAAGTTTGATATTTATGTATTTCCTGGTCATTTCCAAACGCATAGGATCCACCAAAATAGTCCTCTGTGCCAGTATAATGTACAGATGGGTATCTGTCATCATCCACATACATTCTGGCTTCTCCTTCCACCCAACAGTGGTTGGTACCATTCAAGCCCACAGATAAAGTTACTCCAACAAATTTTCCTCGACCGTTGATCTGATCGATGACTGTATATGCACGACCCTTTTGTACCGGGTGTTCTTGTCTGTAAGCAGCATGAAAATATCCGATATTTTCCGGCTGCTTTTTTCTTTTTCCGGCTACTACATAATATAGTATCTGCTTTTCTACTCCGATATTAGTAATTGTTATCTTGCAATGACTATGAAACGGCATTCTCCAATAACAATTGTAACCTCTTGCCGGAGCTACCATAATCATAGAGGAATTTAAAAATGGATAGCGTCCCTCAACATCCCGCATGTTTTCGCAATAAGCACAACCAAAAAAGGCAGGTAATGGGCTTTCTACAGACGGAATTTCTGAATTTTCCCAATAAATACGAATAATGCAGCCATGATTTATTACTCCTGTGAACCACATATGATCAATCTCACCGGGACCGTCTATTTCCGCTATTGTAACCGTTTGTCCGGGCTCCATATAAATCTTGGGAGAAAGTTTTGTACAATCCCCTCCTCGACCACCGCCTTCTTTTGTTCCTGTTTGATTTTCTGCTGAAAATACGAAGCTTTCCGCATCATCAAGAAAATAATAATCGTCCATTACTCCCTTATCCACCTTTCTTTTTGCTGTTCTTTAAC
>OKRU01002260.1_pt1 | contig 17507 bp, 16 predicted proteins | sample 1601131 | NCBI WGS metagenome assembly OKRU01 (sample SAMEA3541558, study PRJEB24748) | human gut metagenome | biome: human gut; feature: human-associated habitat; material: faeces | place: China | collected 2012
GATATCTGACGCAGGATTTCACCCTCTGATGGACTGGATTAAGATGCGTTATTTTCTCCATAACATATCCATAAAAATACCCAGGATTTCTCCCGGGTATAATAATATTTAATATTTATAACAAGCACCATAAGTACTGATCATTTCTCTGGTCTTTGGATGTCCATATTCTTTGGAAGAATGCAGCTCAGTAATATAGAAACCACAAATACTACGGCAACTACATTACTTGCAAATACAGATTGAACCAGTTCTGGGAAAATATCCCAGATTCCACTTTCACTTGCAGTTGTAAATCCAATTCCGATAGAAAGAGAAAGAGAAATGATCACAACGTTTCGATGAGAAAAGCCGCAGTCTGCGATCATCTGAACACCAGATGTAAGGATTGTACCAAACATCATGATCGTACATCCGCCAAGCACTGCATCCGGCAAAGATGCGAAGAAGTTTCCAACCGGCGGAAGCAGACCTGCAAGGATCATGCATGCTGCACCTGTCATAATGGTGAATCGGTTGACAACCTTTGTCATATTAACCAGCCCGACATTCTGTGAGAAAGAAGTAACAGGCGGGCAGCCGAATAATGCTGAAAATGTAGATGCATATCCATCACAGGCAAGTGAACCGGAAATTTCTTCTCCCGTAATCTCTCTGTTCAGACCGCCGGAAACCAGTGCGGAAGTATCTCCGATTGTCTCCGCTGCTGATACCAGGAAAATAATGCAGACTGAAAGAATCGCACCCGGATGAAATTCCGGTTTAAACGGCAGAAAATGCGGTAAGGAAATCAGACCGCCGGACATGATCGCACTCAGATCTACTTTACCCATAAAAATCGCAACTATGTAACCCACGATCAGACCTGCCAGTACAGAAAGCTGTTTCATATATCCCTTCACTGCAATATTCCAGATCAGGCAGACAGCCAGTGTGATCGTACCAAGAATCAGGTTCTGTGCAGAACCAAAATCATCATTATAACCACCGCCAAAAGATCTGGCACCTACGGTAAACAATGAAAAACCAATGGCAGTAACAACGGATGCCGCAACAACCGGAGTAATGATCTTACGCCAGTACTTCGCCAGAAGTCCCAGAGTACCTTCCATCAGACCACCAATGATAACCGCTCCGATCACTGCCGGATAACCATAATTCGCAGCTACCGTACACAATACTGTAACAAATGTAAAGCTCACACCCATAACTACCGGAAGTCTCGAACCAATCTTCCATACCGGATAAAGCTGAACCAGTGTCGCTATACCAGCGACGAACATGGCATTCTGAAGCAGGATTGCAATCTGTGCCTGCGTCAGTGCCGGTTGTGCCGATGCCGCGATCAGCGTAATCGGCGCCAGATTGGAAACGAACATGGCCAGGATATGCTGCAATCCAAACGGAATCGCCTTTGCAACCGGCACCTTGCCGTCCAACTGATAAATGTTATTAATACTACTGTCTTTGTTCCCCATAGAAGAACCTCCTTTCCGAACGTCTTTCGTACCCCCATACGCCAAACGCTCTGCCATTTCCCCACCCAAATAAGAAAATGACTTTTTGTGTTGTCCTTCCATTATAAAACTCTCCCTAAAATTTAGCAACTTATTTTGTTTTTTTGTTACTTTTTACTAAATAAAACGTGTTTCTAACTTTATTCTCGGTGATATAACAAATACTTTATTATGACGCAATATTTTTTATTAGCCGCGAAGCGAGCTAAAGGAGACCTTACACAGTGGGGAGCAGCCGCCCTGCTTCCCCTCCCGCTTACTCTCTCCCCCTCCCCCTCCATTTCCCTACATAACGAGTCCCCTTTACTGTACACAATTCCGCAAAAATGATTTTTTCTTAACAAATCAGCCCCTGTACATTGAAATCCCCCCGTTTTTTAAGTATAATTACCTGAGAGCGTGCAAACAGTAATAACCAGCCACGCCCCAATTTGCGGCCATCCCCCCGCCTCTTTTTCACTCAAAATCAGGAAACTGAACAACGAAAAGATGCTTCCGGGATTCCCCCGCAACTATCTAAAGGAGGAATTTATTATGGCAACATGGAAAAATCTCGACACCCTTGCTTCTTATGATAAACTCAAAAATCTTAAGAACCACGTAAACATCGCAGAAGCAATGTCCGGAGAAAAAGGTGCCGAACGTGTAATGAACTACAGCACCCCAATGGCAGCCGGCTTAACCTACAACTACGCTGCCAAACAGGTAGACAAAACCGTACTCGATGCCCTGACAGAACTCGCAGATGAAGCACAGCTCATCGACAAATTCCAGGAATTATACAACGGCGCAGTCATCAACACAGGTGAAAAACGAATGGTACTCCACCACCTTGCACGCACACAGCTCGGAGACGCAGTAGTCGTAGACGGCGTTGACAAACGTGAATTCTACGTTGCACAGCAGAAAAAAGCTGCTGATTTCGCAGACAAAGTACACGCAGGAGAGATCACAAACGAAAACGGCGAGAAATTCACAACTGTTGTACAGATCGGTATCGGCGGAAGTGACTTAGGACCTCGCGCATTATATATCGCACTTGAAAACTGGGCAAAAGCAAACAACACCTTCAAAATGGAAGCCAAATTCATCAGCAACGTAGACCCTGATGATGCAGCCGCTGTTCTTGCATCTGTTGATCTTGCTCACTCCCTCTTCATCGTTGTATCCAAATCCGGAACAACCCTTGAAACCTTAACAAACGAAGCATTCGTAAAGAACGCTCTCACAAAAGCAGGATTAAACCCATCCAGACACATGCTCGCCGTAACAAGCGAAACATCCCCACTCGCAAAGAGCGAAGACTACCTCACAGCAATCTTCATGGATGACTATATCGGCGGACGTTACTCATCCGTTTCCGGCGTAGGCGGAGCTATCCTCTCCCTCGCATTCGGACCGGAAGTATTTGCACAAATCCTCGAAGGTGCTGCAGCAGAAGACAAACTTGCCACAAACAAAAACATCCTCGAGAACCCGGATATGCTCGATGCCCTCATCGGTGTTTACGAAAGAAACGTACAGGGCTATCCTGCAACAGCAGTTTTACCATACTCTCAGGCATTAAGCCGCTTCCCTGCACACTTACAGCAGTGCGACATGGAATCCAACGGTAAATCTGTAAACCGCTTCGGTGAGCCGGTAGACTATGTAACAGGACCGGTTATCTTCGGTGAACCAGGAACCAACGGACAGCACTCCTTCTATCAGTTATTACACCAGGGAACAGACATCGTTCCGCTTCAGTTCATCGGCTTCAAAAAGAGCCAGTTAGGTGTGGACGTTGATATTGAAAACAGCACAAGCCAGCAGAAACTCTGCGCAAACGTTGCAGCTCAGATCGTAGCATTCGCATGTGGCAAAAAAGACGAAAACCTGAACAAAAACTTCAAAGGCGGCCGTCCTTCCAGCATCATCACAGGCGAAGAACTCACACCTGCATCTTTAGGTGCATTACTCGCTCACTTCGAGAACAAAATCATGTTCCAGGGCTTCGTATGGAACTTAAACAGCTTCGACCAGGAAGGTGTACAGCTCGGTAAAGTCCTTGCAAAACGCGTTCTTGCTCACGAAACTGACGGCGCACTCAAAGTATACAGCGATTTACTGAACATCTGATTTTGACTTCAGCCTGAACAGAGCAGCCTCAAAAAACAGAAAATCAAAAACAGAAAAAAACAGCTCCACGCAGTGAACTTTCAGGTTCTCCCGCATGGAGCTGTTTTATTTTACTTTATAAGTCTTTCAACTTATCTGAAACATTCAAATACGTTTCTGATACGTTTTCTCCGTGAAACTTATTCCTGTGTTGTATAACCAAAGAAGAAGTATCCAAGAGGTGTATAGTACATACCCTTAATGTTGTCTTTCAGCATGTATGGCTGTGTATAGAAGTACAGAGGAGCCAGTACGCTGTCCTGATCGATCAGGATATCTTCTGCTGCATGGAATGCTTTCATACGTTCTGCCTGATCAGAAGTAGCTTTTGCTGCATCGATCTGTGCATCGTAATCCGGGTTAGAGTACTGAGCGTCGTTGTTACCGCCGCCTGTGTACCACATATCAAGGAATGAGCAAGGATCATTGTAGTCACCGATCCATCCGTTACGTGCGATCTGGAAGTCACCATTCTTTCTGTTCTGAAGGAATACGTTCCAGTCCTGGTTGTCCAGGTTTACAGTAACGCCAAGTTCTTTCTGCCACATGTTCTGAAGTGCTTCAGCGATCTTTTTGTGTTTGTCATCTGTGTTGTACAGATATTCAACTGTCGGGAAGCCTTCACCGTTCGGATAACCTGCATCTGCAAGAATCTGACGGGCTTCTTCACAGTTCTTCTCATAATCTTCTTCAGCTACGCTGTAATATTCACCGCCTACTGTACGGAAGTCATCTCCGCTTGCTCCCTCTGCATCATAGATACCTGATGGAACATATCCTGTTGCAGGAACTTCACCGGACTGAGTAACGTTGTCTACGATGTAGTTACGGTCGATTACAAGTGAGAATGCTTTACGGATTGCAGGATCAGAGAATACTTCGTCTTCTGTATTGAAGCATACATAGTATGTTCCGATATAGTCAGCGATGTTCAGTTCTCCGGATGCAAGGTAAGTAGCAACTTCGTCTACAGGAAGGTTCTCGATGAAATCAAGTTCTCCGTTGTTGTATCCTTTCAGGATTGCGTTGCTGTCGTCCAGAAGGGCAAATTTGATGGTATCCGGACCAAGGTTTTCATAATCATAGTAGTTCTCATTCTTTTCCATAAGAATGTAGGAGTTGTGTGACCATTCTTTCATTTTGTATGGTCCGTTGCTGACATATGTTGCAGGATCGAATGTCCAGTTGTCACTTCCCTCTACCATATCTTTACGAACAGGGAAAGTTGCCGGGAATGCCATGATTTCTTCGAAATACGGGCAGTCATAAGTTAAATCGATCTGAAGAGTAGTATCATCAAGTGCTGTAACTGCAAGAGTATCAGGATCAGCGCTTCCGTCAGCTACTTCTGCATATCCTTTTACCATGTCGATCATGTAGCAGTAGTCTGCTGCTGTTTCCGGGTTTGCCAGACGTTTCCAGGAGTATTCGAAATCTCCTGCTGTTACGGCCTGTCCGTCAGACCATTTGATACCGTCGCGAAGATGTACAGTATAAGTTACTGTTCCGTCATCGTTTGTCTCTTTATCCCAGGATTCAGCCTGTCCTGGAACTGTAACAGCATTTCCTTCACCGTCATCAGCCCATTTGACCAGACCTTCGAACATATGGTGACACATAACGGAACCATCCATTGCTGTGTTCAGTGCCGGGTCGATACTCTGTGGTTCGGATGCGATACAGAGGTTCAGATTAAATCCGTCTGTTGAATCGCTTTCTGCTGCCATTACAGGTGCTGTAGCTGCCATGCTTGTAACCATAGCTGCTGACAGAGCCAGAGACATAATTGTTTTTGCCTTTCTCATTCCTTTTCCTCCTTTATTATGGTTTTCGCTGTATGAGAAATCAGCGGTTTGTATTATAAATTCCATTATACAGGAACCAAATACCGTTGTTAAGTTTTTTATTTTGCAATTTTAACCATAATTGCGGCAATAGTTTTGTTAATTATTACCTGTTTTCTGCTTTTTCTATTTTTAGCAAAAATTTTCATCTATTTACATTTTATTCTTTACCGCTATGTAAATACTCTGACGAAATCTTTTTTGTCCTTCTTATTTATCAAGCAGATGACATGCTGCCCAGTGTCCTGGCTCATGTTCTTTGAATTTCGGCATTTCCTCGCTGCACTTCTTGGTTGCATACGGACATCTGGTGTGGAAACGACATCCGCTCGGTGGATTCATCGGGCTTGGCACATCACCTTCCAGGATGATACGCTTTCTGGTGCGACTTAACTGTGGGTCCGGTACCGGAACCGCAGAAAGAAGTGTCTGTGTATATGGATGGATCGGGTGACGGTTCAGCTCGTAGCTCTCTCCAAGCTCTACCAGAGATCCCAGATACATAACACCGATTCTGTTGGAAATATGACGTACAACGGACAGGTCATGGGCGATGAACAGATAAGTCAGTCCCATTTCTGCCTGCATGTCTTCGAGCATATTTACAACCTGTGACTGAATGGAAACGTCCAGCGCAGAGATCGGCTCATCACATACGATGAATTCCGGTTTTACAGCAAGTGCACGGGCGATACCGACACGCTGCTGCTGTCCGCCGGAGAACTCATGAGGATAACGGTTTGCATGCTCTGTATTTAATCCTACTCTCGCAAGCAGACCTTTGATCATATCCGCACGGTCTTTCTTATTTGCAGCCAGTTTATGGATATCAATCGCCTCTCCGATGATCTCGCCCACAGTCATACGCGGGTCAAGAGATGCAGAAGGATCCTGGAAAATAATCTGCATTTTCTTACGGTAAGGAAGCATATTTACAGATTTTGCCTTGCCAAGTGGCTTGCCTTCTTTGTCCAGAGGATTATCAAAAATCGTCTGTCCGTCGTAAATGATCTTACCGCCAGTCGGTTCATAAAGTCTGAGGATAGTTCTTCCCAGAGTTGTTTTACCACATCCGGACTCACCTACCAGACCCAGTGTCTCTCCCTTTTTGATGTAAAGGGAAACATCCTGAACCGCCTGGACACCCGGACCAGGTGTGCCTTTGATCGGGAAATATTTTCGTAAATTTTCTATTTCGACAAGTTTCTTTTCTTCATTTGCCATATCAGTTTTCCTCCTTGCCCATCAGTTCCTGAACACGCAGCCAGCAGGCTGAACGATGTTTTTCGCCTACTTCCACATAAGGAGGCATTTTCTTCAGACAGATCTTCATGCAATGCTCACAACGCGGTGCAAAAGGACAACCTTCCGGCGGATTCAGCATATCGACAGGAGAACCTTCGATCGGGATCAGTCGTTCATAGCTCTCTGCATCTACACGAGGCATGGAGCGCAGAAGTCCTTTTGTATATGGATGTGCAGGTTTGTAGAAAATATCATCAACCGGTCCCTGTTCTACGATACGTCCTGCATACATAACGGAAACTTTATCACAGATATCTGCGACAACACCCAGGTTATGAGTGATAAAGATGATTCCCATCTTTGTCTTTTTCTGCAGGTCTTTCATCAGGTCAAGGATCTGTGCCTGGATCGTAACATCCAGAGCAGTAGTCGGCTCATCTGCGATCAGAAGCTGCGGATGACAGATCAGACCCATGGCGATCATAACTCGCTGGCGCATACCGCCTGAGAACTCATGAGGATACTGTTTCATACGCTTCTGTACGTTATTGATACCTACCATTTCCATCATTTCCATGGCACGTTTTTCCGCTTCTTCTTTGCTGATCTTCTTATCATGAGCGCGAAGTGCTTCCACCAGCTGGTTTCCGATCGTGTAAACCGGGTTTAAGCAGGTCATCGGGTTCTGGAAGATCATGGCTACTTTGCTTCCACGGAACTCTGTCATCTGGTCTTTGGTGAAAGACAGGACATCCTGTCCTTCGAAAGTAATGGAACCTCCGACAACTTTACCAGGAGACTGGAGAAGTCCCATGATGGAGTAGGCTTCCTGGCTCTTACCGGAACCAGACTCACCAACAACACCCATGACTTCGCCGTAATCCAGGTCATAGGAGATTCCTCCTACTGCCTTTACTTCACCGGCAGGAGTAAAGAAGGAGACTTTTAAGTCCTTCACTTCCAATAATTTGTTTTTCTGTTCAGACATGATTCTCCTCCTCTCTTATTTCTTAAGTTTCGGGTCAAGTGCATCGCGCAGACCATCACCGAACAGGTTAAATGCAAGAATCATTACACTGAGGATTACAGACGGAACGATCAGTCTGTAAGTATAAGTGTACATACCGCTTAATGCGTCTGTTGCCATAGATCCAAGACTTGGAAGCGGTGCAGATACACCAACACCAAGGTAGGAAAGGAATGACTCCAGGAAGATCGCAGACGGGATCTGTAAGCAGGTTGTTACAACGATCTGTCCGATACAGTTCGGAAGCAGATGGCGACGGATGATACGTCCGCCGGAAGCACCAAGTGCTCTGGCTGCTGTTACATATTCCTGCTGTTTGAGCTGAAGTACCTGTCCACGGATGATACGGCTCATGGTTACCCAGTACAGAAGACCGAACGCAATGAACATGGAAATCAGGTTCGGGCCAAGTACATTGACAAAAGATTTCAGCGGACCGCCGCCCGGTGAATTTATGTAATCTGTCAGGATCGGTTTCAGGGCTGTCGCGATCAGAAGGACAACCAGCATTTCCGGTACCGAATAGATCAGCTCTACGATACGCTGCATCACTGCATCGACTTTACCTCCGCAGTAACCGGAGATCGCACCGTATAACGCACCGATGATCAGTACCAGCAGGGCTGCGAATACACCGACAGACATGGAAACACGGGCACCATACATAACACGTACAAGGATATCACGTCCGTACATATCAGTTCCGAAAACATGAGGGAATACTTTCTCTCCAGCTGCCTTACGCTCCAGTTCTTCCTGTGAATATCCAAAGATATGTTTCTTGATTCCCAGTTCTTTGCGAACGGTATCAGGATCTGTATTCTCTTCAGATTCACTGGCTGCTGTATCGTTCTTTGCTGCTGTTTTTGCTTTTGCACGAAGGATTGCTTCGTCTTTCTTTGTGAATTTCTCACCTTTGGCTTCTGCTTCTGCCTTTGCCTGCTCGATCATCTGATCTACATCTACGACTTCACTTTGAGTTCTGGATGCGATCTCTTCGTCTACACGCTGCTGGTCTTCCAGTGTGTAATGATACGGGTAAAGGTTCTCAGCACCATTGTTAAATTCATCATATCCATATGGGATCAGAAGTGGTCCGACGAATGCGAACAGGAAGAGGAAGATGATCACTCCCAACGCAACCATTGCCACTACATTTTTCTTTAATCTTCTCCAGGCATCTTTCCAGTAAGATACACTCTGGCGGTCCTGGATGAAATCTTCTTTTTCCTGACCGGAAGCCGGTGAAAAATCATCCGGTGTCAGGTCCTGAAGAAGGTTTTCAATATCCGGCTGAAGACTTACCGGACATTTCTTAATCTTCTTATTCTCTGCCATGATCAGTCTCCTCCCTTTGTCAGGCTGATTCTCGGGTCAGCTACCTTGTAAAGGAGGTCTACGACCAGATTCATCAGAATAATAAATGTTGCAAGGAAAATCGTAGTTCCCATGATAACCGGATAATCACGGTTCTGAATGGACTGTACGAAATAACGTCCAAGTCCCGGGATGGAGAATACACTCTCTACTACGAAACCACCACATAAAGTAAATGCAACCTGCGGTCCCAGATAAGTGATAACAGGGATCAGCGCATTTCTTAATGCGTGTTTGAAGATGATCTTTTTGTTTTTCAGACCTTTGGCTCTTGCAGTCTTGATATATTCCTGGCTCAGAGAGTCCAGCATCGCAGAACGGGTCTGACGTGCGGTATAACACATCGGATAGAATCCAAGTGCAAAGCACGGAAGGATATAGGCTCTGATTCCCTGTGACGCGTCAAAGATGGACGGGAACAGGTTCATTGCACGGTCTCCGGTCAGAGTTACAAGAAGTACAGATGCAACTACGAAACTCGGCATGGAAATACCCAAAGTACAGATGACTCTCAGGATACTGTCTGTAAGTTTTCCTCTCTTGAATGCTGCAAGACATCCAAGCGGTACACCTACGATGATCGCCCATAACAGAGCAAGCGCACCTACCTTGGCAGATACCGGGAACATTTCAACGATAATGTCCAGAACTGCGCGGTTTTTCTGCATCTTCAGGGACACGCCAAAGTCACCATGCAGAATATTTTTCAGATACATATAAAGCTGAACGTGAACAGGCTTATCAAGGCCGTATTTCGCATTCAGGGCTGCCAGAGTTGCGGCAGATGGCGTTTTCTCACTGAGCCATGGACTTCCAGGCACAGCGTTCATCAGAAGAAATGTAAGACATGCTACAAGAAAGATTGTCAGCAGTGCCATTGCAAATCTCTTTAAGAAGTATTTAGCGTTAGCCATGTTTTTTCCCTTTCTTACTTTTTGAGATATTTTTGTTACTGTATTGTGATTGGAAAAAGCAATCCATTTATTTCGGTCCACTTTTTCTGCCGTCAGATTACCTTTCGCTATCTCCAGCAACTTTATTTGGTATGTCCCAAAAACGTTTCCAGTCGTTTCTGCACGCTTCTTGTGCAACACTGGCAGTTCTTCTGCACAGAATTACCATTTAGTACAACGCCCCTCCATAACGCTCACTCTCTCACTCGTCAAAGCATCTCACGTCCGGAAATGCTTCTCCCCGGTTTTCCCCTGTTGCCTGTTATTATCTGCTGTTTGCTTTAGAATAAATCTGTTACTTCATATCGTTATACTCTTATCTTTCGGACACACCTGCAATATTCACAAAATCCCGTAATTTTTTATTTTTGTTTTCATCCCTGTTCTTTATTTTCTTTCTGAACATTCTGGGCTTTCCGACAGACAACAGGACACTTTCTTTCTCCTGTCTTTCTGACAGTTCATGGCTGCCTTCTCTGAAACATACAGTTGCAAAAGCACAGGCACAGCCATCGAAAAAATCCCGGTATGTGCTCAGGCTTTTGAAACTGTACCGTCCTGGAAACAGCCATATTTTCTTTACGATCATTTATAAATATTGCATTAGTGCAGATATAACTAAAATTATACCACACACTCTTTCAGGATTTCAAGATAATACTGCTTGAAATTGCTTATACTTTACTTCATTACCATGTTAATTCGTCAGATAATGTCCGATATTTTTCATTTGACCTGAATTGTTTTCTGTAAATCATAGTTATATTTCTTTTTGCAAAAACAGCAGGTTTTTTATTTGCAATTTTATACAAATAAAAACCTGCTGCTGGCTATATCTTGTTGTATCTTATTATATCTTGTTGCTTCTTATTATATATTGTTACATCTTATTATGTCTTGCTGCATGTTATGATAACTTGTTATATCCAGTTATAATCTCCACCAGTCAGTGCCAGGCTCAGAAGTGCATCCATCTTCGCCACTTCTTCCTCTCCCTCGATCTTCTCAATCAGTTCTGCGGTATCCAGCACATCCTCCAGAGATTCATCCGGACCGATCTCATAATCAATCTCTGCCTCACAGTCCGGGCATGGGATCTTCTTCATCGTCTGCATGGACAGAAAACGATTGCCACATTTTTTACATTCATAATAGCCGCACTCTTTGGTGCCGTCTGGTACATAATACATAATTTTCGTTTCCTTTTGTTTTATTTTATTTTTATCTTATTTTTCTCCGCCTGTTTTCAGACAGATATTTTTCGATTTTTATGCGTCAGATCTGGAATAAGCGTTCTTCATCTGACTGCTGAGTTCAAACAGAACTTTGCTTAAAGTATCTGCTGCTGCTTTCTTCAGCATCTCTGCAATCTTTTCATTTGCCTCTTCCTTCAGGCTCATTCTCTTCTGTTCATCTGACTCTTTTGCAAGCAATGCATCATATGTATTGATCAGCTCATGGCCTTTCGCCATTACCTGTTCCTGATAGCGTTCGATGTGGAATACAGAACTCTTATAAGAAGCGTCCGCCATAGCTGCGATCATTCTGCTTGACCAGTAGAAGTTATCTGTAGAAACTTCTGCTGTTGTATTGGAAAGGTATTCCGGTGTTGTGGTAACGCCTGCATAAAACGGAACCAGCACATTAAATGCATTGGATGCAAAAGCCACCCATTCCAGAATCGCAGAATCCTCCGGCTGATCCGGACGCATCTGGATCACAGACAGGAAATCATTTCTGTTGATTCCGATAGAACGGAATGCACCCTTCATGGATTTATCCCCGTATGCAGCATACGGATCATAAGGTGTTCCCTGGAAATGTGCGGACAGCACATATTTCACATCTTCCACTGTAATCTTCTTCTCCGGCACCATAGCCCATGGCAGATCATCCGAAGCCGGGGTAAAATCAGCATCCGGACCTTCCCATTTCTTTGTATGCGGATTCAGATAACGTTCCATAAACCATGCGCGCGGTGTATTGTATACATGGTCTGCATCATCGTGGCTGCCGAATGCATCTCTCGGATTCAGAACACCATCCATAGAAAGATCCAGATGATATTTCTCAATAAACTCTTTCAGATCTGCGGAGCACATATATTCCCTCTGCTCTCCCAACGCATCCTCCAGATCAAAATGATCGATTCCAAGCTGGTTCGGCATTACCACATACATATTGTCCGGTACTCTGCGCGCCATCCAGTGATGTCCGCCAATCGTCTCCAGCCACCAGATTTCATCCCTGTCCTGAAAAGCAATTCCGTTCATTTCATAAGTTCCGTACTTCTCCAGAAGGCTTCCCAGACGCTTCACGCCTTCTCTGGCACTGCGAATATATGGCAGGACAATATAAACAATATCCTCTTCTCCGATTCCACCTGCGGCTTCTTCTTTTCCATCCTCTGCCGGCTGATAAACAACCAATGGGTCTGCGCCCAGTACACGCGGATTGGAAGTGATCGTCTCTGTGGCAGTCATTCCGACATTCGCTTCATTCACACCACTTGCAGCCCAGACACCCTCACCTTTCAGGGCATTCGGCATGGATGTATATCTCATCGGGTTATCCGGCAGTTCAATCTCCACATGGGAAATCTCGGATTTATATTTACGCGGCTGCTCCTCCGGATGAACCACAATAAATTTCTTCGCAGTAAAATGCCCGGAACCGGAATCATCGTTTCTCGCGATCATTGTAGAACCATCGTAGGATGCTTTCTTACCAACTAATATTGTTGTACACGGCATATCTCGTTTCCTCCCTTTTATCTGTCATTTCATTTTTCTTCGTTTTTTGTCGGTTTTCTCCGTTTTATCTACTGACAGACACTAGTAGGATTATAGCACTTTTCTATATGGTTCACCATCCTGTTTACTGACACTTTTTCTCCATCTACTATGTTCCAACTCACAATGGATATTTTTAAGGACTCTGACAAGTCGGGCTGATACCGATTGAATACTCTGTCTGAAAGTCTTTTTAGAGAACTCCATGTAAAATTCCATAATAATATGGAAATACATATGCACATTCCTTCATCTTCGGATTTTTTTCTACTTTAAAATTCCCCTGATCTGTTGTATGGTTTTCTTTATTTCGTAAATAATCTGACTGTTAATGATTTCAAAGTTTATTTCTTTTCCGCTTGTACCAAACTTATCTTGATAAATCTTTGCTTTTTCTTCATCATAATCTTTGTATCTGGCTTTGCCTGCCAGATAAGCATTGGAATTTGCATGATCCGGATAGGTCTGACTCTTTTGAATGTAAAACATTTCTTTGTTTTCTCTAATGTCCGCTTCCAGTTTATTTAGTTTTTTCAAAAACGTTTCTGTTACTTTCGGATAATATTCTTTAATATACACCAGATTTCTATGCAGACAGGTAGCACTCTTTTCCATAAGTCTGCGTTCTTCCTCATTCGTAAAATCTACATACTCATCCGGCCGTACTTCATCTCCTGCAATAGATCTCTGCAACTGCTCAAACCAGTACAGATGTCTGGACATACTGTCCGGGAACATAAAATACGTGGAAAATTCATGATCAATCATCGGCGCCAGCCGCAGGATTTCTCCTGCCTCATTACAGATAAATGCAATGTTCTCATAATGGTAATTCTGGTCACCTTTCAGAACCGAGATCAAAACCTGCATCGCCAGCTCCTCTGCCAGTTCATGATGGGTCTGGAAATAATCTGCGTTCAGTATCTCTGTATAGTCATAGAACATCTGACAATAGTTTACATAATCGTTGATCCTCACATTGCTATCCGGATACTTCCGAAAGAACTCCAGAAGATTCATCAGATGTTCACCTTCTCCATAAATCATCGGGCATACAGTTCCATAATCATAATACTTCTCAGTTTCCGCCTCATATCCTCCGCAAATGGCAAGCTGATACTGCGGGGCAGGAATAAAATACTCATTGATCACCCAAGACCAGAATACTTCTGCATAGGCAAACAGAGGGGTGGAAAACGGTTTGGATTTCGTCAGTGGCTTAAAAACCAGATTGCCAGCAAAAATAGGAAAGTGTTTTTCACCTTTTACCACTCCGACAGCTTCTGCTGTCAGCTTTCCTGTTCGGGATGAATATTCATAAATTTGAGAACTGTAATTTGCTTTTTGTTCCATAGTTTCTGTTTGTTCCTTTCGCAATATTTACTTCACTCATTTTTCGCTCATATTTTCGTTAAATGCCTTTGCCTGTTCTATGACATTTTCTATGACATTACCTGTGACATTCTCTATGACATTTTTTTTGCTTTAATTGTATTTTCCATCTCATTATCATTGTTTCATCTCTAACGCTCATTTATCGCTCACATTTATAGAAACACCAGAAATTGGTATAAATCAAAATCCTTCAGCATTTTAGCATGCCATATATTCTTACTATCAATGGTTTCTTATTTTTTGATAATTTCCCAATATCCTTTTTTAGGCGAACCATGACGAACAAGCATACCATATTGTTTTAATTTCTTTATATTCATTTCTATATTCCGTCTGGAAATTCCTATTTCTTCCGCCATTTGAGCTGCTGATAATTGATTATTCACAGAAAGAATTTCAATAATCCTAACCTGTGTATCATTTATTTCATTTCTCCAATGCTTCTCTAATGTTTTCTCCGATGCTTTCTCCGATGCTTTCTCCGATGCTTTACTTTGTATATTCACCATAGAATCAGGCCTAAACAATTCTACCCGAAACATATTATCAAATTCCTGAACTTTAGGCTCTGGAAGTCCATATTCTCTTGCACAGTTAAAAATTCTTTTTATTCCACTCCCCCAAGCCTCTACAAGTCCCATCTGACTAAAGACATTGGCAATGCCTTTACTTCTTAGTTTTGAATGTCCATTCATTACCTCTTCATAAGTCAATCCATTATATAAGCCTCCCGGTGACGTTACTTCCAGACGATCATCGTATATTGCAACCTGAATGCAAGATTCATCCAATAAATTCCGATGGCAATGCGCATTAATAATCATTTCTCTGATAGCTTCAGGTGGAAGTTCATATTGCTTTTTGCAATTGAAGCAGGGGACTTACTTGATTTGGTTAAAAAGCAGAAATGCCTTTCACGAATAAAATCACTTCAAACATTTCTGCCCGAAAAATATAACAATTTATAATTAAATCAGTCTGAAACTTCAGAAACTCACATACAAAATCCCAGAAACATTTTCGCCACACAAGTAAATATTTCTATATAAAATAGTCCATTTTGCTACTGAGTAATATCCACTACTCCCATCTTTAACGTAGCATCTGAAAACGCATACGCTGCTCCATCCCCATTGAGATTAAGATACAGATGTTCCAGATCATTCTCATTCACGATCCATGCCATCTCCACTTGCACACTCTCATCGGGTTTTAAAGAAGAAATATAGTTTCCTCCATTTCCATACTCTTCAGACACACTATAATATTGCATTTCTCGTGTTTTGGCTCCGCCATTCCAGATAACCCGGTCGAATCCATCGCCAGACTGATCTCCTGGATCATAAATTTCATAGATTCCATCTTCGCGATTCAGAAACATCAACGATCCAATGTACAACATATGATCAATTTCCTCATCTGACCTGTTCGTATAAGTAACTGTTGCATATACAAGCTTCTGCTTTACGTTTTCTGTTTTTACAATCTCATCCACTGAATCAATGCCATTACCGGACTTAATATAAGACAGCGTATTATTTACTAAATTTCCATCAGTTCCTACTGCATCAGTCCATTCTTGGATTTTGAGATATACAGATAAAAGTTTGCTTTTGCATAATCCTCTCTCAGTTTTCCATCTGCTCCAACTTCATCCAGCAATTTTTCCGGCACGCGACTCTGGTCAAGCAACTGTAGGTCATCCGCTATCTGAACGGAATCTACGCAAACTGAAATATTACTGTCGTCTACATAATTACCATCACTGTCTTCACCCGTTCCCGCTATACTAAATTCATCACCAATCTGATGTACCGGCAATTTATCATCTTTAATAGAAATAACTTCCTCTTCTGCTGATGTTTCTTCAGGCGATACAAGTTCACTCCATGTATACAGATCAGCAGTTTCAATCATTGTCTCATTTTCCGTGATTTCAAGATTCTCAACTACTTTAACAGCGTCTTCTTTTAATACATCGTCGCCAATATAAACAGTAATTACACGATAGAAATCCGGGCAAAAAAGATAAATTCTCTGATCATAAGAACCTTCCACTACTTCATTATATTTCAGATATACACCCTCATAGCTGCCAAAAGTTCTCTTTTCATAATCCACAACATTTTTATCCTGCATTGCTTTCCCGATATCGTTATCATCCAAAAGCACAGATGAAAAACTGAATCCTCCACTGTAAGCATGTTCCGAATACTGTAGATGAAATTCATCACTCCATTCCATACCCTCTGGAATATATCCTGCTGAAATATCTATATCATGGATTTGTTCAGGAAGATTAATTTTTCCATTTTTGTCATTTGTCTCGATTCCGGTTGAAATACTGTATTTTCCCTGTTTTTCTATAAACATGTGATATAAATTCGTACCTGCATAGACTATTGTTGAGGCAGCCAGTGCACCCGCCGCTACTGCCGCAGCGACTTTTGTACCTGTCCATTTTTTCTTTTTTCCTGTTCGAATATTGATCACTTTTGTATCCTGAAGCTGTTTTTTTACCTCATCCTGAATCATCAGATGAATAAATTCCGGAGTTTCAGGAATGTTATTTTTCATATCTTCTAATCTCATATGATCAGTCCCTCACTTTCCTGTAAATCACGCTTAAGTTTTCCCCGCGCTCTCGCAAGTCTTTTCTGAACTGCCCCTTCGCTTATTTCAAGAATCTGTGCTATCTCTTTTATATTGAAATCTTCAATATAATACAGGATAACTGGCAGGCGCAATTCTTCTTTCAGAGAATTCAGTGCTTTATACAACTCACTATAATCAGCATTCTTATCTGAATTTGTTTCCGCCATTTCACTCATTCCCTCCATAGGTACCAGTTTACTGGACTTTCTCAAAAAGGTATAGCACTCATTGATCAATATACGGATCAGCCATGTTTTCGCATATTTATCATTTCTCAATGTCCCAATCTTAGAGAACGCCTTAACAATTGTTTCCTGAATTGCATCCGCACAATCATGATCATCAGCTAAAATCGTTTTGGCAGTAGAATACAGTTGTCTCTCAGAATCAAGAATTAATGTTCCTAATTGTTCTTTTGTCACTTTAGCACCACCTTCTTTGCTCTGCCGGCATTTGTTTTTTACATAGATTAGACGGATAAAACTGCAAAATATCCCTGGTAAGAATAAATTTTACAATATTTTTTCTTCAAAATATCGTATATA
>OKRU01002262.1_pt1 | contig 17491 bp, 30 predicted proteins | sample 1601131 | NCBI WGS metagenome assembly OKRU01 (sample SAMEA3541558, study PRJEB24748) | human gut metagenome | biome: human gut; feature: human-associated habitat; material: faeces | place: China | collected 2012
GCTGGCCAGCAAACCTCTCACTCCTTTCGATTTATTTTAAAATTTTGTCTAAGCAAGCATTCCAGCCTTTATCAAATCTCCCATTATCACAATAATCAGGATGATTTGCTTTCTCTGGCAGTTCTCGGAGCGGACACCAATCCGGTTTCTCTCCATCTGGTAAAAGTTTTCCTACCACACAGCACAGATATTCGTCATCATTCTCTGTCTCATAGCACAATGTACATTTCTGGCATACCTGTTCCGGCATATCCATAACTAAAATTGCTTTAGCCATACAATCACCCTTTCCTTTTCTTCTTAGGCTTAAACTTAAAAACATCATTCTTCTGACGGCTTACCATGCTACGATAGCCGTTCATTTTACTGGCTCTGCTCTTACTCATACCCCACACTCCTTCGGTTTTTCGCACCGTTCAAATTCGATAACCCATACATAAGGATTCGCATTCCAACCGTAGCGGTCAAGGTCTGATTTCTTAATGGTGGAGTTCCAAAGTTTTTCCCATTCCATCATCACTTCATCACATTGACTGCATTCTTCTTCTGTCCCATAACAGCACTGCGAACCGCTTTCTCCGTATGTATTAAGACAATCCCAACAATCAGGATAAGCCCCCCCTTTTATCACATCAACCGGCTTCATCTCCTGTAACCGTTTCATCCTCACACCTGTAACCTTAAGCCAGATACGTGCTGCTTCTTTCGGCATATGAATGGACGGATGCCAAGTATCAACGCAAGGATATTCATTATCTTCGCAATCTGCACGGTATATGTAACATCCATATTCTTTCTTCTTAGAATCATATATCACTGGATTCTTGCATCCATCTGGAATAGTATCCAATCCGCAATCCCAACACGGACCCCATGCAAAGGTTTCCCGGACATATAGAATATCTCCCGGCTGATACGGCACCTTTCTGATGCAAGGCTCATTCCTTCCGTTGTATAACATCAATCCGTCTTTGATATATCCAGTCCATTGCGAATTCTCTCCCGGCAAGAATTTTACAAGCCGTCTTGTGCAGGTCTTTCTTCCATCCAGAATTGCCCGAACCATTTCGGCACTGATTTGTTTATTGAATAAAATCGGTTTAATTGCCATCTACTCCACCGCCTTTTACAATCTCAATAGCCTTTTCATAGGCTATAAGCATTCCTAATTCCTTCGGTTTATCATTTACAATATCATCAAGTACCCTATTTACTGGGACAAGGCTTTTCAGCTTTTCCAACTGCTTCACAACCTTTTCCAAGTCGTAGGCGGTCGGCTGTTTATTAATAACAGAAGCAATGCGTAAAAAATCTAAGCAATCCATGTCTTCGTTCTTTGAAATTGCTTTTTCTAAATCCGCTTTTAATTTATCCGCACCAATCAATCTTCCCATCATTCACTCTCCTTCCGGCACAGGTCATCCAGTACCTGCACTTCCTGTCACATTTCTTCCCTTTCTCGTATTTACACATTGCCAGCTTTCTTTCCATACCGGGCATTCATTGTCCGCCATTCCCGAAGCATCTGAGGTGTGAATCTTGATAATGACCGGTCATAATAACTGTGTTCTGGTTCTTCATCACCATATCTCTTGAATGTGTAACTGCCTTTATATTTCAGTTGCCGGCGAATGTATTCTGTTAAATTTTGCTTTCTGAATCCAAGCTGATTACAGATATCCTTACTGGTGACTTTCTCCATGACCAGCTCGCCATCTTTGAATACGTTGTAATAATATTTTGCCATTCTATCAGCGCCCCTTTCTGCATCTTCTGTCTACGTCATCTAAATGTGCCATTATCAGCCTTTTAGCATATTCTGCAATTTCAGTCTTTTTGTATTTCTCGTAAAGTTTATTTGCCTGTTTTGTCATTTCTTCAAAGAAAGCATCTTCGTTATCGGCTTCATAAAATTTCTGTCGAAATCTATAATAATCATTAAAAAATTGCCATTCCTCGGAACCTTTTTCAAACTTTTTACTTGCCATAATCAACCACCCCAACTATCAAATGGAGTATCCGCTGCGTCCATGAATTCCTGCTTATTTCGTTCAGAATTCTTTACATGTAGCAGAAATTTATCGAAATCTTCCATGCGTTCTTCAAATCTCATATGCTCACCATCGAATTTAAGTCCCTCTTTCATGTTTTCGCCTTGCCGTTGTTTCTCCACTTTCAAGCCTTTATATTTCTTATCTTCCGATACGTTCCACAAAAGAATAATATTCGATGCGTCCTGCTCAATATCTCCGGATTCTCTAAGTTCTGACATGGTAGGTTCTTTCGTATCTCTTATTTCAGATGTTCGATTCAACTGTGATAGAAGAACAATTGGTATATGCAATTCCATTGCCAAAGCTTTAACTGCCTTAGAAATATCTCCAACCTCTGATGCTCTATTAGCAAATTTCCTGTCTGCTTTAATTAACTGCAAATAGTCAATAATAATTACCTCGAATTGTTGATGCCGACTTTCTGCTCTAATTTCTCCCACGGTTTTGGAACCGGTTGAAATCAGAACATTGTAGTTTGACATTTCTTCATTGGCTTTATCAAAAGATTCCTTTTCACCACCAAGAAAGGATTTTGCCCTTCGAACACGCGTCAAACTTATTTCGGACAGCCTTGAAACAAAACGCTCGTATACCTGGCTTTCATTCATTTCAAGGTTGAAATAACCAATTTTATAACCTTTTTTTGCCATCTGTCCAATCACTTGTGTTACAAAAGCAGATTTTCCAACACTAGGTCTCGCACCAATTACCGTTACATCTCCACCCTCAAGACCACCAAGGCAATCATCTAATTTATAAAATCCGGTTTTTAGCAGTTTCTCGCCTACATGTTCATTGAAATAATTCTCTTTGCATTCCCGGACAATCTGCTTTAATGATTTGGCTTTCAGAGTTTCATTCTCCTGTAGCTTTTCAAGCGTTATTAAAACTTCCGCAATTGTATTTTCTATATCACATGGCATAAGGCTCGCTCTCTGAAACAACTCTTTTGCCGTTTTAGTCTTATAATCCTTTGAAATAGTTATCGCATAACTTTTAATTGATACTGATGTTGGTGTTAATAACACACATTCCTTTAATTCTGCTGACACCTGCTCCGAAGACCACTTGTGATTTTCCATTGCCTGCGACAGTGACATAAGATTTATATTTTCGCCCCGGTCATAAAGTGCAAGTATCTGTTTATATGCATCCTGACAAAATTCAGATCCAAACATATCTGGTCTTAAATTTGAATAAATCTGTGAAAGTGAATCGTTATCAATCAGTATGCTTCCAATCACACCCATTTCTGCTTCGGTCAACTATCATCACCTCGCTGCCTTTTCTCCACTATAGAAACCCAATAGTCACATTCATTTATCAACCAATCATTATACTTTGGAAGGAATCTGAATCGAGTATCTTCCGGATTCCGCTCCGTGTAATCTTCCAGATATAATTTAGTAGCTTTATATATCAGTTCCGCTACTTCTTTCTGATTTTCTTCAAGCACGTTGCTTAATTTTCTAAGCCAATACTGTCTGGCCAACACTGCACAACTTTTTTTTGGGTACAAATTGAAAGTGTCATTCCATGCCTTTTCACCATCAAAAGAATATGTGCTTTCTTTTATATTTTCTTTCTCTATATCTGTATCTATATCTTTCTCTATATCTATCTCTACATTGCAATTTTGTTGCAGTTTGTTGCATTGCAACATTTTTTGTGCGTTTTCCCTAGATTTCCGACTTCTACGAGTACTTGCGGTCTCACTTCCTAGGTTATCCTGCACAAAAGGCAACTTGTACTCAATGGAATCAGATGTTTCCAGTAACCCACATGATAAAAGATACTGAATCGTTACTTGTACGTTGATTTCATCCTCATCAATATCAAGGGCAATCTCTTTGTAAAATTCATCTTCCAAACCGGAATACTCTAAGTAGCCGCCCTTTTTCAGTGATAGAAGCTGCATCTTAAGGTAAATAATCGTGTAAGTATCACCACCAGCCATCTTCCGGAGTTTCTTGATTCGTTTACTGTCAAAAAAATCATCCATCAGCTTAAGCCAGTAGTATCGCTTATTCTCTGCCATTCTCACTACCTCCGAGCAATTCAACAACCTTTTCTCCGGCTTTCTCTGGTCGGCAAAATACAAATTTCACACCATACTTAAGCTGCATGGTCAGCATTGCCTTTGCCAACGTTTCACCAGATGTAGGTTTCGCCTTTGGTAATGGAGTATTAAGCCACCTGCCTACATTGTGCATATATGCAATCTTGTTATATCTATGTAATCTGGGATTATGCCATTTAAATACATCCTCAATTGCTTTCACACCATCCGTATTCTCTACTAAAACATACAGCTTAATGCCATTGTTCTGCGCCAAAATGCACTCATCACGGAATCTTGGATGCGCCTTGCCACAAATGTTTCCTACAATTTCCTGCATATCCTTTTTGGTATCCACAGAGACATCATAACTTCCAAGAAAATCCATTTTCTTAACTTCCATCTTTCTTGTAGTCTTACGCTTAATAACATCCAGCACCTTATCCGTGGCAATCACATAATCACCAACCGGAAGCGGCGCGCGCAAAACCTCTATGTCGTGGCAGTCAAAGTAGCGGTTCTTAAGAATATGCTGTCCCTCTTTCTGTCCTTTGTCCTCAATCAACATCATCGTTACATTCACTTCCTCTCAAATACCCTTCTGACATTACAGAATGGCTAAATTAGGATTTTTATTGTTTTGGTTGATACTTTCACCAACCATATAGTTTTCATTGATAGGCGGTCACACACAGCAACCGCCAAATCATACTTAATTGAATGGTAATTCCTCATCAATTCCGTCAGGGATATTCATAAATCCATCGCCATCCGGTGCAGGTTCCGGTCTATCTACAGACTGGTTGTTCTGTGAAGCTGCTTTGCTCTCTGCAAATTCGCAGCTTTCAACAAGACAATCATTGGTATACACCCTATTTCCATCCTTGTTTGTATAGCTGTCGGTCTGCCAGCTACCAACAACAACAACCTTCGTTCCCTTACGCAGATATTTCTCTGCAAATTCTCCATTTTTCCCAAGCGCAAGGCAGTTAATGAAGTCTGCGCTAGGCTGTCCCTCTTGCTTGAATCTTCGGTCTACTGCAAGGGAGAATCTTGCGATTGCAGTAGCTTTTTCTCTCTGCGAATATCTGATGTCTGGATCTCTGGTTAATCTTCCCATTAAAATCACTTTATTCATTTGCTTCTTCTCCTTTCTTAAGCTCTTCAAGTGCCTTATAGAACTCACTACCCTTAATCTCCTCAAAACCATCATATTCAGGTGTAATACTACTTCTTGAAGTATTCATTCTCAGATACATCTTGCCATCATACTCGAATCTCGAAACGTCATAGCCACCCATATGTAATTCTTCGAAATAATCTCCCTCACAAATCGGATGATTATTGATTACAATGTTTCTCTCAATACATAAGTTCTGAAACTCTTTTAATGTCTTGCTATTGGCTCTGAATTTGCGCATTTTTATATCCGAATCACAAAACCTCTTGGTCGGCTTTAATAATTCATTACCGAATTTTTCATTGTTTTCCTTGCAATCCTCAATATATAAGCGAATACGGCTCTTTTCAGATTCATGGAAAGGTTTATTAACTGAACCATCACCACAAATATCATAGGATTGACCTAAAATTTCCTTCCTTTCAAAGAACTCTTTTGCTAATTTTCGTCTTTCCTCTGAATGGATTCTGAAATCACTAATTTCTTTCAGGAACTGTTCATTGGACACTATATAGAATTTTTCCATGATTCTCCTTTCAGAACGGGCAAAGGTTCATATCAACTTCCATCCCTTTTCCCGCTACATAAACATCTGCTCCGTATTTAACTGTTTCTTCTGTCTTTTGTTTGAATAGTGCGGGACCTCCGCTTTTATCTGATAAGTGAATTAGAACGACATTTCTCAATGCCGGATTGTCGTTAGTCTCAATAAATTTAAGTGCCGTATCAAGACTCATGTGACCTCGCAGGCGGTGTTCGTAGTTCGGTTCGTCCCGTTCTACAAACTGCATATCGTAGTTAGCTTCCACCATGATATGCTCAATGTTCAGTTTTGAAAAATTGTACTTGCAGTATTCCAAGTCAGTCATGAACAACAACTGCCCCATTTCCTCATGCTCGATTAAATAGCCGTAGCACTCGATTTCTGTATCATGCGGCACATTGAACGGTGTTACCGAAAAGCTGCCGATTTGATACGATTTGTTAGGCGAGAGAACTATTGTGCGTTCTCCAGTAATGGTTTCCAATGCTGATTGCGTTTCAAAGGCTGTATAAACTGGAATACCGGCTTTCATAAAGTCTTTTATGTACCGTGCATGGTCTCCGTGTTCGTGGCTCACAATGCAGCCGACAACATTCGAGATTTTCCAATCAATCATTTTCTTGAAATCAAGAAATTTGCATCCGGCTTCAATTGCAAGAATTTCGCCACTATTGCTGATTAAAGCATAACTGTTGCCTGCAGATGATGAACCGCAACATCGCATAAGCATTTAAACCACCTCACTTTCATCCGTTTCAATACTTAACTGTCCCGAAACTATCTTTGAATATTCCTTTGCCAAGTCCTCGAGTGTTATCTTTGGAACTGTAATATTCATAACACGGTCTCGCCCATATTCATCAATGTATTTCCTAATCCACCATGCTTCAATGTTGTTCAGATACTCCTGTGACTTAACACGAACCTCTGTAATGGTCTCAAATACAAGGTCTGTAATATTACCTTTCAAACCGCTCTTAACGTGTTCCTGCCACCGGAAGAATGGCATATATACCGTTTGTCCTATGTAGTGCATATTAGTCTTTCTGTTGTAAATATGGTAAATGTAACCATATACACCACCATTGCTTTCATATCCCTCTCGACTTTGAAATTCTCCCTCATAATACGGATTGATTTTGCTACTTGTTTCCGATTTGCAATTATACGAGCAGAAACAATATCTTTCTCCATTGTCCGTTACCATATAAGGAAAATCTTTCAATTTGCCCTTGATAGGCTTGTGGCAGTTAAAACAAATGGTGTCAATTTCCACATTGAACCTGTCATAAAAGAATTGGTTGCTATCCATAACAATAGCGTATATACCACTATTCTTCCGCGGCTTTGCAAACTTTGAAGCTCCGCTTTTCTCCTTGATTTTATTCTTTGCTTCTTCTCGGGACATATCCTCTCCGCAAAGATAATATTCATCAAGAAGAGTGCCTTTTTGAGCATCCCACACGTTATCATCTGTAAACTCTTTCAGTTCATCGTCTACCTTGTAATCATAGATGCGAACCCAATAGTATTTCATAGGCTACTCCAATTCTTCCTCTGCCGGGAACTGAAAATATCCATTCAAATTATTAAACTCCACACGATTGCCAGAATCTCTTACCATAACAGTTCCGAAACCGCCTTTCATAAGTTCTTTCATTTCTTTTTCAAAATCCTGCGATACCTCTGCATTGGTGATAAATCGACCTGTATATGCAGTTCTAAGCAATTCCATAGCTTTCTTGGCTTTTTCTTCCGAATTGTATTCAGCCATTTTTGCTGCCGTCATAGAGCTGTTATAGCAATAAATAGCCGCATGCTCAACACCGTCATATTCCCCAACTGCCATAGAAAAAGAACTGATTTCATAAGGCACATCAATTGTGCCATCCTGTGATATAACTCTCATGGCAGCCTCCTAATCTTTCATAAAGTCCGGCAAATTCTCGTCATTCTCTGCCGATTCAACAACTTCCGCTTCGACTGCTGCGCTTTCAACTTCTTTTGCTTCCGCATCTACAACAAAATCCTCTGAATTGGCGTTCTCGGCAATTTCTTCCTGCGTCTGCTGATAAGTTTCATCCATCTGCATAAGTGACTGTGTAGCCATAGCGTTAAGGTCTTTCGGATGCTTCTTGATTGCATTATTACGCATCTTGCGGACAATCATAGCTTCGGAAGTTTCTTTCCACGCCGCACTCATATAAGGTCTTGCCACTTCACAAGCAAGCATATCTTCCAATGTTTTGCATTCAAGAAGAGCCTTTATAATTTCATCTTTCTTAGACTTAATTTCTGCTTTCTGTTTATCGGTCGCCTTGCGCTTATTCTCACAGATGCCGAATGTTTCATTCAAAAGATTGTTGCGTACATGAGCCAAAAGATTTCCTTTCACGCCTTCACGTTCCGCAATCATGTATTCAATCTTTCCCCCGTCCATCTCAACCGGATAAACGACACGTATTACTTTCTGCGACAATCCTTTTTCTTCCCATTCTGGCGGAGTAATCTCGACACCTTTATGTTTCGGGTATGTAAATTCATCTCCTTCTTTCACAAGCCATACCGGATAAACCTTTTTAACACCAACACCGAAATTACGGAGAAGTGCATCGTTTCCGTCTCCCTCAATACCCATTTCAACCTCTTTATACCAATTTCCATTAGCATCCTGCTTATTTCTTAACTGAAAATAGCACTCTCTCGGAACGGCATTTGCATTAAGTTTAAGACTAGAAACCTGCCCGATAACCTGTCTCAAATTAGAACCATTCAGATTTTCCATAGCCGCCTTATTCGATGTAACAAGGTTGTAAATAGCACTCATAGATGCCATAACGCACTGTTTGGAATAATCATCAAAGGCAAGTCCATGTTCTGCGAAATCACGCTCCATAAGTCCGGTATACTGATTTGCATAAAATGAAAGTCTTGTATTCATTTCCTGCTTAACTGCAACTTCCTGTTTCTTTGTTTCTGCCATAATTACTTTTCCTCGCTTTCTTCAAATTTCTTCACAATCGCCACCTTATCAGCGCCGTAGGTTTCCACCCACTTCATATCCACGGTTTCATCTGTAACTGTCAGCTTTGCACCTTTGGCATTTACAACCATGTCACCGGCTTTTACAGAATCCTCGGTGCGGTATGTATAGCTTCTGGTGCTGTTTGGAAATTTTGCTTTGATATAATTCATTCTGATACCTCCAAAAATTAGTCTTCCGGTTGCTTGAAGGAAACACTTATTGGCATCTTCCAAGAGGATTCTGCAATATCAGAAAGCGATTTCAAAAATGATGCTGCAATGCTTTCTTTAAAATTTGTACTCTGCAACTGTTTTCTGATTTCTTTTGCAAATTCCTCTCTGTTTTCATTGATATACTTTTCAATTTCTTCTTTTACTGTTTTTTCAATAGTATTTTTTGCAAGCCAATCAAAGTATGGAATTGAACGCCAAGAATCCTTTTTCACGAACTCGCCCTTGCTGTCCACATACTTATCTGTCATCTCATGAATAGCATCACGAACTACAATTTCCGGATTTCCCAATGCTTTTACAATTCCTGCATTTACTTCTTCTCTAACTGCCGCTTTAATAACTTCATCACTAATGTTCAAACTCATCATATTAGCCATTTATTTTTCCTCTATTTCCTTTATTTCTCATATCTTTCTCACAATATGGAAGAGAACAATGTCCGGATTCCGTAAAATCCATGAATCCTTTCTTACTTGCGCTCTTCCAACGCTTGCATGACATACACCGTGCATCCGGCTGTGTGACGTTGTTTCCAATTCCTACTCTTGACATTTACGCTCCCTCGACTTTCAACTGCTTGTCCTCTGAAACGCTCAAAAGAATTAACTGTGCACCCATAACCGGCACATTGAACTCATTCAGCGATTCTGCGTTATCAACGAAAATCGGTACGCTTACACCGTATAACTCACTAAGCGAACGGATAATATCAAGTCCGGCTACGATTCTGTGACCGCTGTTCAAAGTCGAATACGGAACGCCATTTACTGTACACTCACAACAGTCTTTCATACCGCCATTTAACTGCATTTCGAAGAGTTTGAAGTTTACTGTCTTGAAATGACTGTTGATAGAATCTGAAACCTTGTCCAACTTATATCTGATGAACGATTCTAAAAGATAAAGCATCTGTTCCTGGTCGGCAACTTTCTGCCCGATTTCTTTCTGCTCTGCCTGCAGCTGTGCAATGCGCTCATCAATTTCAACATTCTTAGCAGCCTGTGCAATGATTGTTTTTGCATCTTCTAATGCAGCTTCCAATTCTAATTTTTTCGATTCTAATTCCGATGTATCAATGCTGTTTGCTCTCGCAGAATCAATCTGTGACTGCAAATCAGTATCTTTCTTCATCAATGCTTTGTAGTCCTCATTGGTGCTCAAATCAGCTTCTTCCGGCAACTCTGATAGTTTTTTTATACATTCATTTTTAATTTTCATCTGTTCCGTTTCCTGCTCACGAAGTTCTGGAAGTTTCTTTTCTGCATCTTCAATATCAGATTTCATTATTTCAATTTCTGATTTCTTATCAGTACCAAGAGAAGCAATCCGGTTCAATTCTGCAACCTTTTGATTGTTAAATGATTCTCTTATTGTTTTTAAGCGTTCTGCAGCATCTTCTTTTGCTTTTGCTTTTTTCTCTTCAAAATCAGTCTTTAACTGCTCAATTTTATCTTCTGGCAATCTCTGACCACATAATGAGCAGACTGTAGTTGATTCATCGAATTTCCACTTAGATTCATCAAACAGGTACGGTGATTCATCAAAATCCTTTTCCTTTTCACCCATATACTGCTTTCCAAGTTCTGCTTTTTCGCATTCCAATGTAGGAATTCTCTTTTTCTTTTCAACAATTTCACATTCCAGTTTTGCAATCTGGTTATGTAAATCATTGAATTTTATTGTTGCTTCGTCTTTTCTATCATCCAATAACCGTCTCTCTTTAATAAGCGTTTCATTTGCCTTTCGCTTACAATCATTAATTTCAAACTGTAATTCAAATTTCTGCTGCTCTAAATCATCAATCACCTTGGATGAAGATTTCATCTGTAACTCAATTTCTTTAATCCGCCGTTCCAAATCAGTCTTTAATAACTCCTGCTCTGCAGTATCCACATCAACCTTGGATTTCTCGGCTTCATCAATACGAACTGGAATTTCAGCCTGCTTTTTCTTCCATTCTGTAAGTGCTTTGGAAAACTTAGCACGAATATCGTCTGTGGATGGTGCTTTTTCCAATTCACTAAGCAATGGAGCATACTGTGAATCTGTCTGTGCCAGTTCCACATCTGAGACCTCTGTTGTAAGTTTCATTAAAATATCTCTCTGCTCCTTCCATTTCAAAGAAGAGAAATACTGTGGATTGGTCAGTAACCTGAACATATCTTCGCTCTGTGCCAGTTCGAAAACATATGCATTGAAATCAGCTTCACTTTTCGGATAACCATCAATCTCATATGAATTTGGGTTTCCCTGCAAAGTCACGGTGTTGGTTCCACGCTTCTTAACCCAGTTCTGCTTCTGCACCTTAGAAAGCATTACTTCCTTGCCTTCCACGTCCAATACACCTTCAACCTTGATTTCTACGTTATCAATGCGATTTCCGTCCTTATCTAACGGTCTGACATTGAACTTTTCCTCTCCTGCACTGTTCTTATTAAACAGAAGCCATGTGAATGCATCGAATATGGTTGTCTTTCCGGCTGCATTCTGCCCCTTAATACTTGTTTTATTTAAAAAATTCACTTCAAGACTTTTAATTCCTTTAAAATTCTCAATGTGTAATGATTTTAAAATGATTCGCATAATTTTATTCCTCCACTTCCTGTTCCAGTCTTAAATGAAATAAGCGTAATAAATTTTTGTTTGTGGTGTTGTCATATGATAAATACTTTTCTATTGCCGTTCTATTTCCTTTTTTTATTAATGTGTTAAAAGCATTACGAATTGACTTTTCAACACAATGCCAAGTAATACCATATTTTTCGGCTATCTGATTGTATGTTGCGGTCATATTCATATAATCGTTTTTTCTTTCATGATATAATTCCATGACGTCTGCAATATAATAAAATCCTTTCAAGCTAGCCGACATTCCCATCTCAATCAATGCATTAATTGCTCTATTTCTCATCAGAAATCACCTCAATTCTTGATGCTGAAATCTCATATGCTCTTCTTTCTTCTTCCTCACCATTCGAATGATGCTTGATATAATCCCGACTCTGGATGCGTCCAGTAATTTTTAAATGTGTTCCAAGCGGAAGTCCAGATGCATGACGTGCATTTCTACTCCAGCAGATACAAGGAATGTAATCAGATTTGCTATAGGAACGGTTTACTGCCACCAGCAAGTCTGCAATCTCTCTTCCAAGAGGAGTCTTACGATAAATCGGGTCCTTACAGATGTAGCCATCCAGAATAATCTGATTGCTCTTCATCTCCTCTGTCTCTTCTTCAATAAACTCAATCTCCAAGACGAATACAGAGAGAACCAGCCGGTTCTTAAGTTCCTCATGTCTGTTATAAGAACGGAACTGTCCGGTTACATGAATGATTTCACCAATATGATTTGTATTTACATCAATCAAATATTCCGAAATCAAAAGTGGTAAGTAATCAATTGTTTCGCTCATCCGTTTTACCGCTACATCCACAAGGTAAAATCTTTCGCCATATACCTCATGGCTAAATCTGAAATCAGACACAATTTCGCCTACAAGTTCTACATTATTATTCTCTAAAAGTTTGTCCATGTTTGAAATTCTCCTTTAAGTATGTTAAAATAGGCGCAAATAGCTTATGCTATTGCTTTGATTGGGAATCCTCTGCTTTGGTCGGTTGTGGGATTCCTTTTCTCTTTTTGTATATTTCTTTGATATATTCATTAGCCAACTGACGTTTGACTGATTTGGTGTTTCCCATGTATTTCTTCAAGTTCATACGTCCTTTCCATTATCCCCAATGCATATGTTGTATAATCTGCAGTGTCTCCACGGCTTACCGCATTTTGAGTGCCATTGTATACCATAAGAACTGTTCCCATGTCCTCATATTCACTAAATAACTCTGCCAGATAATCACACCCCACAAGGATATTACTGTATGGATCATATAAATCTGTCACACCAAGTTTCTTCATACGGTCCATGTGATACTTCTCATAAATCTGCATCAAACCTTTGCAATTACCGTTTGATACATTAGCCTGTCCACTACTTTCATGTTCAATGATTGCTATTACCATTTCCGGGCAAAGATGATACTGATTTGAAATTACATTAATATAAGGAAGAAACTCATCACATATCCATGTGTCTGCCGGTTCCGCTTCTATCTTCAAAGTCGAGCCAGACAATGTCATTGTCATTACTGCAACGATAAGTGCGACTATTTTTCTCAATGATTTTCTCTGCATCTTTAAAACTCCTTTCCAGCACTGCACCTAATGCTAAAATTAATAATCCAAAAATAAATGGAATGGCTACTATCGGATTTTCGGTAATATCGCAACTCATGCTTGTAAAAAGAATTGCCATTCCGACGGCTTCCACAACAAATGAAATTTTTTTAATTTTCATATTATTCACCTTTTCTTCTTTTCCAGGAATTTATTAGTAAAATAAATCTGTCCTTTTCCGGTAACCTTCGTTGTTCTTGTGATTCTTACGGAACCATCCGGATTCTGAATGTTGCTTTCCTTAACCTCGAATAATCCCTGCTCCACATATCTTTGTTGCGGCATATTCCTTGATGAACCGTTCTTCATCAAATATCCATTGTCTCGTAACCACTGAAATAATCGTTTCTGCCCGATCTGAAAACCGTTTTGGCAAATCAACTTTGCAAGATCACCAATAAGGATTGATGTGTGACTTGCCGATACAGCATCAGCAAAAATCTCTTTTGGACGCATCTCATGAATTCTGCTATCCTGCATTGCAATCAACTGATTCTTTTCTTTAATTTTCTTCTGCGCCACCATTAAAGCCTTAGAAAGCAATTCCTCATCAGATAATGTATCCTGCCCGGCGATATAACCGCCGTTCTTCCTGATGGAGGGAATCACCTCGTCCATGATCCATGCTTCAAACTTCTCTGCCGCAGGCAATTTGGATCGCATGATAAGTCGGTAAACATCACCCTCATTTATGTATGACAATTCTTGTGTGCCACCAGATGTAGGGGTGTCACGTTTCGTTACTCCCTTGCAATGGTCTATGACTGCCTTTCTCGGGTTCACATATCCAAGGGCTGTCGCAACATCAGAAGCAACAAAGTAAGGTTTTCCATTGATTTCTGCCGTTCTGATTTCTCCAAACTCTTCATTATTAAAAATCTGTAATTCGTTCATTCTTCTCCTTTCTTACTCCAAGAAATACTCAATAGTAACCCCGAAGTAATCTGCAATTTTTTTCAGCTTATCTACTTTGGGTTTGCTCTTACCAGATTTCCAATCTGAAAATACTGTAGGGGCAAGCCCGATGTCTTTCGCAACCCTATATGTAGTAATTCCTCTTGCCTTTACAAGCTGCTCAAATTTCTGGTACATCTTATCATTCCTTTCCTACTCCATATTTAATTGCCATTTCTTTCACAATAGCCATATAACCTTCGACCAACTTTTTATCCTCTGCAATAATATCCACATAGGATAATTTATCTCTTGTTGATTTACAGATACCTTCGTCAGCCATTCTTCTGCGCTTATTGGTCAGTCGTTTTTTCAGGTTTATGCCCATACGCTTTGACAGCAGTTCGTAGCTTTCTGCTCTCACTTGGCTATACGCCTGTCCGCCACCATGCTCCATGCTGATTTTTCTTAAAATGTTTCCAGTATCATCACGCCATGATGTCGTATCAAGTGCAACCACTTCCCGGATGCTCTCAACTCTCTGTTCCACATGATTCAACTGCTCTGCCTGCCGTTTCTGTTCTAACTGCTGTTCCGCTACAGAATTGAAAATTTTCTGAAACATCTGCAATTCTGGCGATAACTGGTTGAGGTCGATTACCTTTTGTTTTACACGTTCTTCCAGAGTTGTGAAATAATCGCGTGCTTCTTCCGCTTTCGCTACGTTTCCTTTCATGGAAAGTTTCTTTGCAAAATGGGCTGTGAGTTTGTAATCCTGCGTTTTGTTACCCTCGACATTGATGTCGAACCCCCAGTAATCCTCATTTTCAGTGGCAAATTCATTATCAACAATGTTTGATTTCGCCCATCTCGAAAACTGTCCCTGTGCCAATTCCAAGAACGCATACAGCTTTCTTGCGGTGGTCATTCCGTTTTCATCGACACCAAGTGCAATTTCAATCGGCGTCTGCATTTTGCCTGTTTCCAATTCATTCATCCTCCATTTGTTCATCATTGTCCAACAATTCTGCAATCGGGACACCCAGTACCGTCGCAATCTTTTCTAAAGATTTAAGATTCGGCTTACTTTTGTCCCAGCGACTAATTGTGCCGTTTCCAATTTCAGCTTTGTTTTCCAACGCAGCTATACTTAAACCTTTTTCTTTTGCTATTTTTTTTACTTTTTCTAGCACTTTTAGACCTCCATTTCTCTAAATTTAGACTTTTCTCCTTGACAATATTTAGAGAATACTCTAAAATATACTTGTCCAGAGTTAATATTTAGAGGTATCTCTTTTTTATTTAGAATTAAGTCTAAATAAAGTATATTGAGTTATCTCTAATTTGTCAAGCATTTTTTAGACCTTTTTCTAAATTTATTTTTGGAGGTAATTATGGATAGCGTTGAGTTGGTAAAGAAATTGTGCAAAGAAAAGAAAATACCTATCTCGAAATTGGAAACCTCATGTGGGTTCGGGAATGGATATATAAGAAAATTAAAAGAGGGAAAATTTCCGTCAGATAGACTAGTAAAAATTGCAGAGTTTCTAAATGTGACAACAGACTATTTGTTGGGAAATACTATTTTTTCAATATGCCCTGTATGCGGATTTGGAGACGATCCTCTTTCAACACAATCAAGAAAAGAACATGAGTTATTCCATCAGCGATTTTTAAAGATAAAAGAAAAATACCCTTTCTTTAAACCGTATTCTATTGCTGATAAAGAGCGTACTGATAGTATCTTTGAATTTAGAAGTTATCGGAATAGTTTAGAGCAGAAAATGACTGCGTTTGAAAAATATTTGCAATCTTCTTTTTCAATAGAAATTAATCGCAACGATTACATTATAGATAATTTAGACTATAAAGAGTTTTGCAAAACAGAAGTGAGTGCCTTACATGAAGATGATTGTATTTCTCAAGAATTAATAGATGCACTTATTGATAAATATGGAATAGACAGAAACTTTCTCGCTGGGAATGAATATCTATTAGCGAGAATAAGCAAAAATCCACAACTGATGCGTCTACTTGCTTATGCGGAAAAATTAAACCCAGGAATGTTAAATATGCTTGAAGTCCAAGCGAAAGCATTATCCGAGCATAATGCCAAAGACCAGGAGTAGCCTTAGTTGCTACTCCTTAATTTTTCTCTTACAAACGAATAGAACCAACGCAGTTTGTAATTTTCATTAATACCATCAAATATTTTTCGTAGTTCTTCTCGATATTCTTGGTTTGACATATACGTGTTTTCTTCTTTCACAATATTCTCTTTAGAATTCATAAAAATCTCCCTCTCCTGCTGTATATTTGCGATTTCATCGGTGACGTAATCATTGTATAAAATAAAAAAAGTTTTTTCTCCCCTATTTCGACCATTTTTTTATTTTTTTAAAGAAAAAGCTATTAAGCTAAATAATTTTTCCGCTTTCTCCCCTGTTACTACATATGATCATTATATTATATTTTCCATTATTTGTCTTTACTTTTGTGAATTTGTCCACGGTTATGGACACTATTTGCTTTAACTGCATATTTGTGTTCCGATTCAAATAAATCAACTATTCCAACATTCAATGCTACAGCTAATTTCTCTAATTGCACAAGCCTTGGTGAAATTCTTCCATTCTCAATATTATTGATTTCAGATTTGCTTATTCCGGTTATCTCTTCCAGAGACCGTATAGAATACCCCTTTTCATTTCGCACATCCCATAGTTTGATTTTTATCATACTACCAACCTCCAAATATTTTTCTATTGATAGTATGTTTGATTCTTTGAAAAATAAAATTAAACGCTTTATTGGCTTATTTGGGTCATTTTCCATTCGTGCATGGAATAGTTATAATGAAGCGTAAAATGTTTCTCCATGCCATATATATTAGCCGTGCACTGGTAATCAATTCCTATTGATTTTGCCATGCTCTCCCTTTTTAGAATATTTTCAATCGTGACAGATACTATACTGCCATCTATGTCCTTAAACCGGAACCGCATTGGCGTTATCTTTCCATCCGTATCAGTGCACGAAATCATTTGCACTGGGATACTAGCTCTAAGAATACTCTTCAATGTATTTCACTTCCCTTTTCTCTCTTGTTCCTTTATTATATATTCGAACATACGTTTTGTAAAGGGGCAAATATGAAGTCATTTCTTCCAAAGAAAAAAGCCGGCACTTTTTTGTACCGGCTATATTATTTTTACTGCTGATTCAGCCACTTCCGGATGAGTTCAACTCTCTACTTTTCATAGAC
>OKRU01002265.1_pt1 | contig 17472 bp, 16 predicted proteins | sample 1601131 | NCBI WGS metagenome assembly OKRU01 (sample SAMEA3541558, study PRJEB24748) | human gut metagenome | biome: human gut; feature: human-associated habitat; material: faeces | place: China | collected 2012
AGCCGCCGCGCAGCCACAGCGTAGCCGAGGAAGAGGTCGACAGAGTTTTCATCGTCGATAAAATAGCTTCTCGGGTCCTCCGCCGCGCGCTCGCGGCCCTTCTGCACGGCGTAGGAGTAGTCCGCGCCGTATTCGAGCACCGTTACGCCCTTTGCGCGCAGCAGGTCCTTTTTCCACTGCCGCGCGTCCGCGCTCATGTGGACCGTGACCCTGTATCCGAGCGCCGCGCCCATGATGCCGATGCTCAGCCCCAGATTGCCCGTCGAACCGACGTGCAGCTCATACTGCGAGAAAAAGTCGCGGAACGCGCGCGTGGCAAACACGCTGTAATCATCGCGCATCTCGACCAGCCGGTTCGCAAGCGCTAAGTCCTCCGTGTGCTTGAGCACCGCGTAGCAGCCGCCGCGCGCCTTGACGCTGCCCGCGACGGGCAGGTCACTGTCGCGCTTCAAGAAGAGCTTGCCTGCAAGCTGCGCACCTTCATTTTCGTTGAGCCATGCGCGCATATGCTCGATCTCCGTCAGCGGCGATTCGATGAGGCCGCGATCAGCCGCGGTCTCGGGAAATACCTTCTTGATGAACGGAGCGAAGCGCTCCAGCCGCGCCTCGGCGTCATCGACATCCGCACGCGTGAGCGGCAGCGCGGCGAGCGCGGTTTCCGCGCTCCCGACATTCGGGTTCATCCAGGCGCTCTCATGGCGCAGCTGCAATTCCCTGACAAATTCCTTACTGTTGAGCATTATTTCCACTCCTGTTCTTCCGTAATGTACTGCTGGGTGCCGCGGTAGATGCGCACCGTGCGCTCGCGGTAGAGCTCCATGACCGCCTGCGCCAGCAGCGCCGGGTCATGGCGGGCGTAGCCGCCCTGCGCCGAGAGCAGCGGGTATTCCGCGAGCGCGATTCCCAGCGCCGCAATGCGCTCGCGGTCGATGCGCAGCAGCTCCGCGTCCTCTTCACTGTATCGCGCGGCGAGCCCGCGCGGGATGGGCGCATTGTTGGCAAGGCAGAGGTCGACGATCCCCTCCCGCCCGTGACGCTGCAGGGCTTCCAGATGATCGGCGGCGGTGTAGCCCTCGGTCTCGCCGTCCTGCGTCATGATATTGCAGATGTAAAACTTCTGCGCGTGCGACGCGCGGATCGTGTCGGCCACACCGTCGACAAGCAGATTCGGGATCACGCTCGTATAAAGGCTGCCGGGGCCGAGCAGAATGAGGTCGGCCTCTGAAATGGCATGGAGCGCATCGGGCAGCGCCTTCGGGTGCTCCGGCACAAGCGAAACGTGGTGGATGCGGCAGTCCTGCTGCTTTTTCGCGTTGAAGATGTGCGATTCGCCCACGACGCGCGCGCCATTTTCAAACACGGCCTCGAGCTGTACGTCCGCGTTCGTCACCGGCAGCACGCGGCCCGAGATCGCCAGCACCTGTCCCATCATGGCGACGGCCTCTTCAAAGCTCCCCGCCATGCCGTTGAGCGCCGCAAGCAGCAGGTTTCCGAACGACTGCCCCTTGAGCTGCCCCTCCGGAAAGCGATAGCCGAGAAGCTGCTCCATCACAGGCTCGGTGTTCGCGAGCGCCTGCATACATTGCCGCACGTCGCCCGGCGGCAGAATACCCATTTCACGGCGCAGCACGCCGCTCCCGCCGCCGTCGTCCGCCACCGTGACGATGGCCGTTAAGCGGTCTGTATATTTTTTCAGCCCTCGCAGCATGGTCGACAGGCCCGTGCCGCCGCCGATGGCGGCGATCTTCGGCCCCGCGGCGCAGCGGGAGGATGCACTACTCTCATATACCATAGGGATTTCCCCTTCAAGCGCATATTTTTCTATGATAAAGGTAGTATAGCAGGCTTTCACGCAAAATGGAAGTGGGCAAGCGATACAAGTTTTTTCATTTTTTGCACTCAACATGATAATGTTATACAAAATTCGTATTCTTCTGTCGATTTTTACTGATTCGATGTTTTCACCGCATTGTTGCTTTTATCGCCGCACTGTGGTAGGATACGACAGTAACAATGTCAAAGGAGCACTTTCATGGAACAGCTCACAGCCGCCCAGCAGGCGGCGGAATTGAACAAGAAGAATCTTTTTGCCACCTATAATCACATTGAAGCGGAATTTGTCGAGCCCGACCACGCGATCTTCAAGCTTGAGATCCGCCCCGAGAGCAAGAATCCCTACGGTATCGTGCACGGCGGCGCGATCTACACGATGGCCGACAACGCCACGGGCTACGCCGCCCACACGGATGGTCGATCCTACGTGACGCAGGGCAGCTCGATGCATTTTCTCCGCAACCAGTCGGAGGGCGTCGTGCGCGCGGACGCCAAAGTCCGCCACCGCGGCAGAACGACCTGCCTTGTCAATGTGGACATTTTAGGCGAGGGCGGCAAGCTCCTCGCCACGGGCGAGTTCACCTATTTCTGCATCGACCCCGATATCATGGCACAGAAGGCCGCGCAGCACCGCTGAGGAGGGTTTGACCATGGCATGTGCACTGCTTTACAATTTCAAGGACGCCGCACGGCTGCAAAAGGTCCGCTTCGCGCTCTTCAAGCTCGGTGTGAGCGAGCGCATCGTCGCGCCGGAGGAGCTTTCGCAGCCGATCGGCTATCTCTGCGATCTTGAGGGCTTCTCCCCTGTCGAGGAAACCGTCGAGGGCGGCTTTTCCGACGAGATGCTCGTGCTCTGCGGTCTTTCCGGTCCGCAGCTCGACGCGCTGCTCTCGTCTCTTCGCCGCAGCCGCGTGATCGTCGCGCTCAAGGCCGTCGTCACCGAGGACAACGTCGCGTGGAGTTCGCTCCAGCTGCACGACGAGCTCCGTCAGGAACACGAGGCGATGAAGGGCACGCGCCCCAAGGATGCCGAAAAACGCTCCGCGCACCGCAAATAACCCTTGCAACCGCGCAGAGCAGGCGGTATAATAATAGGGCTTCAAATCGAAGCCCTATTCAAGTATCAATAGTATCCGGGTATAGCGAAGTTGGTATCGTGCCTGGTTTGGGAGTGCCGTGGCGGTATCCGGGACGGGTCAGGGCGAAACGCCGCAAAGCCTTGCAACACCTGCGTTTGCGGGACTTTCCACGATTGCCGAAAGCGGTATAAAATCGGCTTTGACCACATAAATGACCACAGACAGAAAAATCTTTATTTTTTCCGCTCGCCGTGGTATCATGGCAGAAAAGTGAATAACCGGGTGTGGCTCAACTGGTAGGGCGCGACATTTGGGAGAATACGCCCAACCGGATCGCCCAACTTCATAACGGGGTGTTGCGCAGTTGGTAGCGCGCCTGCTTTGGGTGCGGGCCGCTCCCCCTTCGAGCTGGAAAATGCTATGTCCGCAATCCCTTGATACGCCTGCGATACAGGCACTTCCCCCGCAAGCCGAGGTGGTCAAAAAAACTGCCTGACCACATGTTTGACCACATCTGGAGCAAAACTGAATTACCAAAAATCCGGGATTAGCGCAGTTGGTAGCGCGCTTGCTTTGGGAGCGGGTCGCTCCCCCTTCAAGCCGGAAAACGCTATCCTCGCAATCCATTGATACGCCTGCGATACAGGCATTTCCCCCGCAAGCCAAGGTGGTCAAAAAAACCGCCTGACCACATGTTTGACCACATCTGGTGCAAAACTGAATTACCAAAAATCCGGGATTAGCGCAGTTGGTAGCGCGGGTGGTTTGGGAGTGCCGTGGCGGTATCCGGAACAGGGTAAGGCAAAACGCCGCAAAGCCTTGCGGCACCTGCGTTTGCGGGATTTCCCCCGGTTGCCGAAGGCGGCACAAAAGCGGCTTTGACCACATAAATGACCACAGACAGAAAAATCTTTATTTTTACCGCTTGCCGTGGTATCATGGCAGAAATTGAATATCCGGGTGTGGCTCAACTGGTAGGGCGCGACATTTGGGATGTCGAGGTTGGGTGTTCAAGTCACCTCACTCGGACCAAAATCCCTCTGAAATCAACGATTTCAGAGGGATTTTTCTTATTCTTTGTCTATTGCGGCGCAGAATTTGCGGGCAGTTATAAATTCGACGTCTTATTGTAATTTTCACCAAATTGTATTATAATTAATTAACGGTAGACCTTTGTGCCACCAAGGCAGCCGTGTAAGAGAATTCTTATGCGGTTTTAATTTTGCTTTTTAATGTGAGGGAAAGACATGAGAATCTCTTTTTTACATTTAAGTGATTTCCACTTGAACGACAGCAAGGGAGTTCATCCAGCTAAAATTCAGGCTATTGTGGACTCCCTTGGTGTTTATACTCCGATTGAAGGAATTGTCATTGTCCTTTCTGGTGACATTGCCGCTACGGGCCAGGCGAACCAATATAAAATTGCCGCCACATTCTTAAAAAGGTTAATTCCTGAAATAAGAAGGAAATATTCCATCAGTGAGAAGAATACTAAGATACTGATCGTTCCCGGCAATCATGATATTGATTGGGGAAGAAGTACTCGGCTGGATTCTTCGAAAATTCGCTCTTTTGATGAGAAAGAAAGAGCTTTACACCTGCAGCAAGAGTTAAAGAGCATGAAAAACTATTTCTCTTTTTCGGATAGAAATGGTTGTTTCTTTCCTTACTGGATGCATATTCCGTTTGGACAGTTAGTTACCAGAAAAATACTCCATTTTGATAATGGCTACCGTATTGAAGCGAATTTACTCAATACTGCACCATTTTCTTGCGATTCTGATGATGGCCTTCATTATCTGCCAGAAGACGCAATTCATTCGTTAACTACAGAATCAAATGCGGATTTTTCCCTTGTTGTAATGCATCATTCTCCAGATTGGTTTGAGTTTTCTCAGAAAAAAGAGTTGGAGAATACTCTTTCCAAAAGATGTTCTCTTGCTTTTTATGGCCATGAGCATTTTCCTGGCACGCAAAATGTTCTCTACGATAATGGAAATCGAATTGTAAAACAAGCTGGCGGAGCATGGTGGCAAAGTTCAGTTCCTACTCTTTCTGATTATTATGCTGCGCTGTTTGATACTGAAAGCAGAAAATACTTTTTGAGTAAATTTAGTTGGAATGCAGATCGGTCCGCTTTTGTTGCTACAATGAAGCAAGAGCATATTTTGATGCAGAAATCTTTGTGCGGGACAGGATTGACTTATCAAGAAAAATATATTGCAACAGTGATGGCCGACTCAAAAAACACGATTGCGCAAAGTGTTAGCGATTACTTTGTTTTTCCAACGCTGCGCTTTAATGCGTCAAAAGAATACTCCAGAGGAAAAGCAATAGATAAGATGGAAGATTTTATTGCTTTTATTAAAGAGAATAGATATGTTGCTGTCATGGGAGGCAGCAATTCAGGAAAAACAACGCTCTTAAAAATGACTTTTAAGGAGTTGCAAACACAGTATGTCGTCTTGTATTGTGGAACAGACGATATCACCGGTAGAAGTCAAGAGAATATCCTAAAAGAGCTCGTTACTGATACTTATGGGGCGGATTCTTACTCATTGTTCCAAGCCATCCCGTCAGATAAGAAAGTAATAATTATAGATGATTTACACAGAATTTCTCCCAAACACCTCAATAAATTTTTGCGAGGAATAGAAGATATCTTTGGGACAATAGTCGTAGCATCTGAAGAAACGTCTCAATTTGATATCGTACAGATGGTAAAAGATAATATTAAAGCAAGTAAAGAATTCAAGAAAGCGTCCATTTCTCGCTTGTATGCAGAAAAACGATTGGCTTTGATTCAAAAAATCGTTTTAATTAAGACGGATAACGACGAATTAAAAGCCGCTGGTATTGCCAGAACGCTTGAACAGTGTTTAAATTCATATAAATTAGCATTCCGCACAGATATCGACTTTGTTGTCCAATTTGTGGATTATTACTGCGCGCACCTTGGTGAATTGGATAAATCAGACGCAACAGTTTTTAGCAAAGTCTTCGAGGCATCCATAGAACGATCGATTGCGCCCCATCTTGTGGGGAGGAAGGAAAACTCTAATGATATTATTGTTGCCTTAAGCGAAATTGCTCACTATATACATTTTAACAAAGAATATCCCATTAACGCAGAGCATATTCATGAAGTCATTGCAGCATATTGCGAATACTACGATAATCGATATCTGACAGCAGAAAGATTCATCGAAATTGGAGTAAATAGCGGGCTTTTGTCAAGAACATCAAATGGATATGAGTATCGTTTTGCAAGCAAAAATCATCTTGCATATTTTGTTGCGAAAGCACTTAACAGAAGGTTTCATGATACTGGAGACACAACAGATTTGGAATCTATTGTTAGGCAATCTTGCTTTAGCATCAACGGTGACATTCTCTTATTCATGACCTACATTTCGGATAACGTTAATATTCCACGCCTTCTTCTTGAACAAGCAGTTTCTTATGTTTCTGGATGGACGGAGTTTGACCTATCAGACATCGGTATTAAATATTTGCAATCTATGCCCGCTAAGAGTCTTGTTTCTCCCAAAGAAGATGAAAAAGAAGAGGAGATCCACAATCAGGCAATTGAGGAAGAAGAACGAGATACAATCATCGAAACATTAGATATATATGACTATGACGAAACCAAAATCGATGAGTTGAATAACCAATTAATAAGAGCATTTTTACAGTTAAAGATTATTGCGAGGAATTTCTCTGCATTTATAAGTATTCTTCCTGGCCCTGTAAAAAAAGACTATGTTTCGGCTATGTACCAACTTCCTAACAAAATTTTTAGTCAATGGGCCGAGTCTATAGACAATAGTCTTGATTATTTAGTTGAAGAAGTCATTGCTTGGCAAGAAGAACCTGACTTTGAAGGGAAAAAACTCTCACGCGAGGATATTCTGCGATTCTTCCAGGAAGTATCTTTAAATATGCTGCTAAACCTGTATTACGTAGCGTCTTCCCACGGTGCAAACGATAATACAGTTGATTATCTGGCTCAACAAAACTACATTTCTCCCTCTCTCAACTACAGGATAGAGCGGCTAATGTTTTGGGAGAAGGTCGATGATTATCAAGCAGTAATTAAAGAGGCAGAAGAGCTTTGCAGCCTTCAAGGCGATGGCATGGCAAAAAATATGACCTTGGCTATTCTTAGGCATATGTTGGTTCATTCAGACAAAATCATAGACCGAGAGAGACGGAGAATATCAAGTAAATACTTCTCGCCTCGTACACAGGCAAAAATCCTGATGGATCGACAAAAATCTCAAAAAGAAAGAGGAATATGATACCATACCGGTCCTGCCCCGGTTGGTCGTTTTGTGCGATTAAGATGACGACCTAACTTAATCCACCTTTAAGCATGTCATCTGGCCACGCTGATGATATCATATTCCCTCACATATTATGCACTACTATTGTTGACTTAACACTGAATTTTAAAGGTTGTTAACTAATTATTTTGAATACGCTTGATGCATGCACTCCTGTGTGCATGCATCAAGCGTATTGTGCTCTTTGTCCTCTCCGGTTTTTACATTTTCCTCGCCCGCTTGCCCTTCTTTCCCTCTGTTGGCCGTCCATCGCCTTCGCCCAAATCCATCAGTCGCTGCGCCTCCGCAATCTCCGCTTTCATCTCCACGATCAGCACTTTCAGTTTTTCCTCGCACTCCTCGCGGGTGTGAGCGTAGACATTGCGGGCGTGCTTTTTGCCGTCTGGCCATTTGGGGGAATATCGTCCCTCAAAGAGATGGTCGTTGATTTCGGTGACACAGCCCGTGCCGGAACGGCGCTTGCGGCCCACGTAGGGCTTGAAATCGGTCATACCCAGCTTTTTCGCCGTGGTCGGAGCAGTTTCCTGCCCCAGCTCTGAAGCGTTCTCCTGCGGTGCTGCCTTGCCGATGCTGCGGTCAATGTTGGCGGCGGCTGTGAGCCGCATATCGTCGGTAATGTGGGTGTAGATGTCCAGCGTGGTGGCCGCCGACACATGACCCAGCATAGCGGAGAGCGTTTTCACATCCATGCCGTTCTCCAGCGCCAAGGTCGCGAACGTATGGCGCAGATCATGAAAGCGTACATGCTTGCACCCAGCGTGTTCCAGGATGAGCTGCAACCTGCGCCGCACCACGCCGGGCGTGATGGGACAGTCCTCCTTCACCGGCGACGGGAACATCCAGCGGGAGTCCACCGTCTTTTTGTACTCCCGCAGCACCGCCACCACAGCAGGCGGCAGGACGATCTTGCGGACGGAGTTCTTCGTCTTGGGCGTGCTGATTTGAAGTTGGCCCCGCACATCGTAGACCTGCTTGTTCACATTCAGCACGCCGGTTTTGAAGTTCAGGTCGTCCCATTGCAGCGCCATCAGCTCACCCCGGCGCAGGCCGGTGGCTAAGTCCAGAAGGAAGACTTCGTAGTAGCCCTCGAACTTCGCCTGAATGAGAAACCGCTGCAGTTCCTCCCTCGTCAGTACCTGCATCTCCCGTGCCTTTTTCGGCGGCAGCTTGCAGCCGATGGCCGGGTTCACACGGATCAGCCCATCCTGCACCGCCTTCTCCAATGCGGAGCGGCAGGTGGCGTGACACATACGCACCATTCGGTCGGACAGTCCTTCGCCGTACTTGTCGGTGAACCGCTTCCGGCCGCTTTTCTTGAGCCGACCGTAGAACTGCTGCAGGTCATTCTGCGTCAGCTTGTTCAGCGGAATGCTGCCGATCTCCGGGATGATGTGCAGGCGGATGCGGCTCTCATAGGTCTCCTGCGTAGTTGGGCGGATCTTAGGCTTGGAGTGATTCTCGTACCAGTATGTCAGCCAATCCCCGAAGGGCATCTCAGACCGCACTTTTTCGGGCTTCAGCCCGCCGCATTCCTCCTTGAGCTTTTGGAGCTTCTCGACGCATTCCTTCTTCGTTTTGGCAAGTACATTTTTCGTTTTGGGATAACCGCTGTCATCGTAGCCGATGACGATGCGGCCTTCCCATCGTCCGTCCTTGCGCTGCCTTACGGTTCCGTCGCCGGCTTTTCGCTTTCTTGCCACGGTTTCAACTCCTCTCCGAAGATGTCCTCCATGAAGCCGCCCACGATACCGCAGGCCTGCTTTTGCATATCCGATGTGACATGGGTGTAGGTATCCAGCGTGAAGGAGGCGTTGGTGTGGCCCAGGATGCCGGACAGGGTTTTGGCGTCCACACCGCTGGTGAGGGCATGGGTGGCGAAGGTGTGGCGCAGGTCGTGGAAGCGGATACTGGGCAGCCCCGCCCGCCGGAGCAGCGTCTTCATGCGGAGGTAGGCCGAGCCGGGGTTGACAGGATTCTCCGGCTTCACCGGGTCGGGGAATATCCATTGGCTGATGGTATCCGCCTTGCGCCGCCGCAGGATGTCAGTCACGCTGTGCGGCAGGATGATGGTGCGCATTCCCTGATTGGTCTTCGTCTCGCCGACGGTGTATTCGCCCTTCCGCTGGCTGTGGAGGGTCCGGCATACCTTCAGCGTACCGGTATTCCCATCGAAGTCGCTCCACTGCAGACCGCAGATCTCGCCGCGGCGCAGGCCGGTCATCAGCTCCGTCTGGAAGAAGTCCCGCCACACCTCGTCCTGCTCCACCACTGCGAGAAAGGCGTCCAGCTCTGCACGGGTGAGGATACGCTTGGGCTTGTAGTTGGGCTTGGGCGCCGTTGTCCCCTCAGTAGGATTTCTGGGAATGACATGCGCCTGCACCGCGTCCTTCAGCGCGGCGTGGAGTGTGGAATGGATGTGGCGCACCATGGAGTCGGAGAGCTGATGCCCCATCTCGGGATGCTCGTGGATGCGCCCCTCCGTTTTTAGGCGGCGGTACATCCGCTGGATGTCCTGCTGGGAGAGGAGGGAGATCTGCTTGTCGCCCAGCTGCGGCTTGATGTAGTATTCGATGTAGCGGCGGTAGCCCTCGAGGGTACCGGGCCGCACCGTGCCCGCCTTGTACTCCGTGAGCCAGCGGTCCAGCCACTGGCCCAGCGTCATCCGGCTGTCCTCGGTCAGCTCCACATCGCGGTAGCACTCGATGTTCTGGTGGAGCTTGTCCAGCAGAGCTTTTTGGGTCTTGGCATACACATGACGGAACAGTGGTTCGCCGTTTTCTTTGTGGCCGATAACGATACGCCCTTCCCAGCGTCCGTCTTCCCGCTTGCGCACCATGCCGTCACCGGCTGGTCTTCGTTTTGCCATGTATTTCACTTCCTTTGATTGAGATTTTTTTGCAACACAAACAATTACCACATTTTTGCGGAAATAGCTATCAGAACTTTGAAATGGTTTGCCATTACATCCGCATAGAAAACCCGTGGTACTGCTCGTACTCTTCATCTTCGTCATCTACGGCGTATTCCACCGTGCGGTCGATCTTGCCGCCGCGTTCCAGAATACGCCGGATCTCCTGCTTGCTGTGATGCAGCGTTTCCAGATGGAAGCGGTCATTGTCGCCGGTGTTCATCGCATCCAGAATGGAGATCAAACCGCAGACGGCATCGTCCACCGTAGGCAGGAGTTCACCGTACTCGGTGGCATCGATGCGGCTTTCCAGATACTCACAGCCGCCCATATCGAAGTAGGCTTCCATGCTGCTGCGCAGAAGCGTCTGGTCGAAGAGCTTATTGTCTCTGCATCGGACATTCTCCGGTGTGGTGTAGGTGATGTATTTTAGATTCGGCTCCCATCGCACCTTGTAGCCGTACTCCGCCATGAATGCGATGAACTCCTCACGGGTAGCACAGTTCTCCATAGCTTCCTTAATGGTACGGCACAGCCGTTTCTTCCAAGCAGGAATACGGAACGGATCTGCCTTGCTCTCGGTGAAGGACAAGCCATACTCCCGGCAGAGCTGGTTGCTGTATTCCTTGGCCTGCTGCATCTCCCGGGCGCTCTGATGAAACTTCTGGCCGTTTTTAAAGTTTACCGAGTTCATGATGATGTGATTGTGGATGTGCGCCGTATTCATATGCGTGACCACCACGCACTGGTAGCCCTTGAAGTATTCCGCAAACTTCAACCCGATCTCATGCGCTGTATCAAAATCCAGCGGATCGTCCGGGGCGAAGGCTTGGACGATGTGATAATAGCTACGGCCATCTGTTTTGCGGAACTGTTTCTTTACCGCTTCGAATTCATCCTGAGCTGTTTGAGCCATGCAGTTGACACCGGATATGAGACGCTCCACCGTTTTCTCACGGTTTGTAACATAGTCCAGGATACCGCTCAGACTGCGTGAGACAGCAATGAATTTAATGTTTGCCATGCGTTCCGGTACACCTCCGTAAAGGGTTCATAGTTCACCTGCGTGATACGCCCCTGCCGAGCCATGACCGTGAGCTGGTTCAGGTTATTTCCCTGATAGCGCAGCTCCCGCAGGAGCTCATCCATACCTTCAATGACCGTGACCTCACGATCCATAGCCGCCCGGCGCACAAACTCGCTCTCGGTCATATGAGCTGCATCCGCCTTGCGGCGGATGCAGTCCTTTTCCCACCCAGCAACGCGGGCGCGGATAAATTGATTCTTAACCATGGTGCTCGTTACCTCTGCTTGCCAGCATAGTCATCGTCTCGATCTGCTTAGCCATAGTCTCGTCCCGCGCATGCATATAATAGAACTCCAGCATCTTTTCGACTGCAAAGCACTGCTGCCACTCCGCACAGCCAGACAGTGCGGCTTTGCCCTTGCCGGTGAAAAAGTGATTCAACTCTTCACAGGAGACATCCACGCCGAGTTGATAGAGCATGGCTTCCCGTACATCGCTGAGCATCTCTTCCTTATCGTACTTGTCCATCATAATTTCATAGGGATTATAGGTGTTCTTCGTCATAATCTTTATCTCCTTTAAATTCATTTTTCTTTGTGTTGATAGGGGTGTGGGCTTAGCCCGCCTGCCGAAGGGGTCGGAACGGGGCAATCGCCCCGTTCCGTACCACGAAGGCGAAACTTGTCATTCTCGAAGCGAGAATTTTCGGCGCTGACGCGCACTTCAGCCGCTCTGCGGCGCTTTGCGGAAAAGGCAGTCATCCCGCTTGGTCAAGCATCCATGGCGCATCACCTCCTTCCGTGCAGAACACGCTGCGGTAGGTACTGACATCTGGCACCATGCCACGCTCCAGCATGATCCCACTCTGCAGCAAACGCACGCACATCTCCGCATAGACATCTCGCATCTCGTCCCGGCACCGACGGGCAACAGCTCTTTGCTCATCGGTCAGATCACCGTAGTGTTCATCGCAGAGGAACAGGCGAAGTCCGTCTTCATCAATGAGGTCGGCATGATCCTTGTTCCACGCCCACCGGATGTAGCGTACTGTGTCGTGCGTGCGCTGGAGAACCATCATCGGGTCATGGTCTACAATAAAGTTTGCAAGCTGCTGCATCATGCGCTTTCCTCCTTTTTGTTCTGCCGATTCAATTCGGCCAGCCGTTTCTCTGCCTTTGCCCGCTCTATGTCACGCTCCGCCGGCAGGAACTGCCGCTGATAGTTCAGCTCCAGTGCTTCCTGAATGGGGCGGATGGTGTAGATGAGACTTCCGTTGCGCACGCGGCCGTCCTTTGTGGTGATGGTACTGGGCTCGGTGTGAATAAGCCCCTTCTCCTCCAGACCGGCCACATACTTCCGCACGGTGTTTTCGCTCAGCTGCACCGCCTTTCCGATGGTGCGGTAGCTGGGATGACATTGGTAGGTTCTGCGATCCTCGCAGCGCAGAAGGTAATTGTAGACGGCGATCTCGTGAGAACTGAGTCCGAGATTAAAGACTTCGTTGGGGACGAGATAGTAGTGTTTGTTCGGGTCCCGCTTGGGCCAGCGCTGGAACATCAGGCATCACCTCCTGTCTGCGCATCGACCCACCGACAGAACTTTTCTTTGGGTACCACGATGCGGCTGCCGATCCGCAGCGCTGGGAAGCCCGCCTCGTGCATGAGCTCATAGGCGCTGGAGATGGACACGCCCAGCACCTGCGCCACCGTGTTCGCGTTGAGGAACAGCGGCAGCTGGTCATAGTTGGTGAATGTGGATTCTTGCATTGGATTCCTCCTTTATAATTTTTTCTTGAGAGCTGCAAACAAAAAGCTCCCACTGAAAAAGTGGGAGCAGTATCCATATTGCAAATTTGGAACCTCATGATAGAATAGAAGCATGAGGAGGTGAGCCGATGCCGTTGGTGAAATACAGGATCTACGAACTGTCCGCCAGAGCCGTGATCAGCTACGGAAGGCAGCAGGAGGGTACATACGCCTTCCATCTCAGCGCCGCTGAGACAGAGAGATGCAAATCACTTTCCGTGCCTCACGAGCAGGATGATAACGCGCTGTTCTATCAAATCATGTGCGTGCTGCACGGCGATGCCTTCACCGGAAGACCCGGTGGGCAGCTGGTGACTGACCTCTCGGACATCATTTTCTATATGGACTTCTCCGGCATATTCGACCGGAGCGGCGCCAGAAAGAAACACCTGATCCGGCAGGAGAAGGCCAAGGCCCTGTTCCGCCCAGAGGGCGTGGATTTGGATTTCGGCTCCGGGCCTTATCGCTACCTCGCCTTTGAGCGGTCAGGCAGCATGAGCCGACAGGCGCGGCTATCCTTCATCCGAGAGGATTTTTATGACGCGGTACGCCGCCGCATTATGATGGATATGACCATCGGTGACTGCCAGCTCAGCAAGCTCTATGCCTACAACGGCCTGATGCTGTCCAGCGGTATCCGCATTGACGGCATCGGCATTGACCGGCCCCACCGGGTGGTGGTCATCGACAATCCTACGCGCACAGAGCGGAATGTCAGCGTCATCACCGTAGAGGACGACGGAACGCAGAGCAGTACCCGCAAATATCACCGGGTGGAGAAAAAAGAGGACATCGAAATCACCTGCTTCGACGGCGAGGGGCTGATCTCAAAAGAATATGCCCGCGTCGTGGACGAGAAGCTGTGCGGGAAGAAAGTCCACACCTCATTCCAGATCCGTATGCCCTATGTCAAGGGTATGCTGCACGAGGTGGACTTCAAAGACTTCCTGACCCTCTGCGGGACGGACACCATCACCGATCTGTGGGGCATGGAGCATTCCGTCCGGGATGTGGACGTCATCCTCACCAAGAGCATGTTCAAGGGATACGGCTGGCTCACTGCCAGTGGCATGAACTGGGAGGACTACCGGACGGTGTTCCGTAAGTACCGCCACGCACTGTACATCACAAATGTCAGCAAGGAGAAGCCGGAGAAAACGACGGAACTGAACTATCAGTTTTTGAACACGGTATCCCTCAAGGCGGACGAGTTCCGCCCCGCCGATCTGCCAGACGGCTGGGATCACAGTCCGGAGGAAGACGAGCGAAATTGGCTCACCAAGCAGACGGAACTGGCGTATTACAATTTCTGCGCCGATGAATCGTTTCGGCAGAATTACTTTCTGGAGAAGTTTGAGCGGGTCAGCTGGTGGGAACGACACCAAGGCAACGACCAGATCCTTGCCGCCGTGCTGAAAAAGAATCCAAGCTTCATCAACGAACCGGTCTATGCCAAGCGACTGGAGGATGAAGCCGATAAAATCGTGGAGCAGTACGCCGTCGGCCGGTTGATCGTAGCGGGAGACAACCGTTATCTTTCCGGTGATCTTCTGGACTTTCTGGCATTTCTGCTCCCGACTGTTCCGCCGCGCAAACGCAGGCAACGGATGTTTTACAGCACCGTCATGACCGACCACTTCCCGGAGAGTTCCTTCTATGCACCCCAGGCGGCCTATGCCCATGACGACGCCTGCACGCTGCTACGCAATCCGCACATTGCCCGCAACGAGGAGCTACAGCTTTCCTTCTACGACGCGAAGGAAGAGAGAAAGCAGATGCGGCATTACTATTTCGGGCACCTGACGGATGTGGTGATGGTGGATTCCAATATGCTGGCTGCGGAGCGGCTGGGCGGCGCTGACTACGACGGCGATATGATCAAGACCATATCTGATCCGATCCTGAATGCCTGCGTCCGCCGCAACTACAACCTCTACCGCTACGAGAAACACAAATCCCTCACCAACACAGAGAACATTCCTCTGCTGATGATCCCTACGGCCCAGCCCCAGATCCGCAGTGCCGACGACTGGGAGGCACGCTTTGAAACGGTTCGCAGCACCTTTTCCTCCCGCGTCGGTCAGATCTGCAATGCCGCGCTGGATCGCAGCATTATCGCCTACAACGAAAACTCCGACGCCGAGGAGCGGGAGCACTGCCGGGAGGAGACGGAAACATTGGCCATCCTCACCGGGCTGGAGATCGACTCAGCCAAGAGCGGCATCCGCCCTGATTTGGATGAGTATCTGACTCATAAAACCGTCAAGCGCAGCGACTTTCTCAAATATAAAACGCTGGTAGAGGAGATGGAGACCCGGCGTGCCTGGTATGAACCAACCCACGCGGCCAGGGTGAAGGCGTTTTTCAAGAGGGTGGATTGGGACGAGGTGGACTCCAACGTGGAGCGTCTGCCGTATCTGGCACAGCAGCTGAAAAAGAACACGCCGCGTATCAAGGCAAAGCCCGCCAGGGACGAGGAGCTATTTTCCTTCGCTCAGCAGCCGGACTGGAAGGGGCAGCTGAACTCCGATAAGCTGGCGGCGGTGGATGCGCTGCTGCGGGATCACGATGGCTGTCTCTCACGCATCTGGGCCTGCCGCGCTCCGGTGAAGGAGAAGAAGCGGAAGAGCGATGTGGAGCGCATTCTGTATGCCAGAGGGCAGGAGGATGCATACGATCCCGACGAGTTGTACGCCCTGTTCGGCAGTCTGCCGCCGGAAAAGGTGTCCGCTCTGCGGCAGGCCATGCGAGAACAGGCCTGGCACCTCATGGACGAGGATGCACGGGAGCGTTTCCTGCAGGAGTGGCTGCCGGAGTTTGAAGATATATACGATCTGCTGACCGATTTCCGCTTCGGCGGCTACCGCCTCCTCGGAGACATTGTCTGTGATATGGAGGACGAGAACACCGGCAGGGAGAAAAAGCAGCTGTTCCGCGAAAGCGACTCGAAAGCCTTCACTGCCATGATGAGAGCCTTTGCGGACAAGTCCGCCTCCCTGAGCTACCGTGACGCGGTGACGGCCAAGTGCCGAGAGCTGCTGACTGCGATTGTAAGACCGACTCTGGCCGTGCGCTATGTGGTGGCTCTCGGCAGGCGTGACTTGCTGTGGGATCTGCTGCCGGAGTACATCGAGAAAAATGTTCTGGAGGTGCGGGATGATTAACGAATGGGAGGAATTCTGCGCATATACCGGAACGGTTTCCTATACCGCCAGCAAGAAAAGCGATACGACATGGTTGGGCCGGTTCACCTTTGCCACGATCCTGGAGTTTGAGGGGATGGCCCGGATTTTGACCATTCTGGCCCGCGGATATCTGTTCCACAGCAAGGACGGCGCAGTCCTTTCGGGTGATCCGCATGGTCGGAGCGACTACGCCCGCCGCGCGCTCTGCGCCTGGTGCAGTGTTCCGGAAGACGGGAAGCGCGTGCCAGACAAGGAATGGCAGTTCCGGACGGATTTTTCGGAGCTGCACACGGAGTTCCCGGAGCTGGTGGATGTGGACGGGACCGGCTGGTTCCTCCGCCATGTCCTTTGCACTGCGGACTTCATGCTGACACACCAGAAAAAGGTGCGCAGCACCTCGCTCAAGTATGCGGAGGTCATTCAGTCAAAGTTCGCTGCCGCATGGCGAAGCAAGGTGCTGCAGTATCAGATCCCGATTTTTGCGCCCCAAACGAAGGGTGCCTGGACGCTGCGCTTTGATGATGTCCTTGCCGATGCGCTGGAGCTTAGCCCGCTGCGCAGAGAGGAGCCGGAACTGCCGCTTGAACTGACAGAGAAAGTGAAAACGGTACTTCCGAGGGAAATTCCATCCGAGGTCGTCTGTACTCTGATCCGCTATTACCTCGCCAACCGGCAGGATGATTGCGAATGGGTAGTTCTTCCGGTCACAAACTTTGATGCCTACTTCGGGGACACCAGCTTCAGCAAGAAGTATCTGCCCAAGATCCCGGCGGAGATCGTGGAGCGGAGCAACGCCTTCGGCATCAGCCGGTATCGGGTCACAGAAGAATATCTGCCATAAGACACAGACAGCGGGACAAGCCTTTACGGTCTGTCCCGCTGTTTTTCTGTCTGGATTTTGAAAGTGTTTTCCTTGTTTATGGCGGTGCAGCCTTTGCACTGCTGTTCATGACTTACTCGTCATCATCAGTCCATGATGAGATACCATTGGCGCTTTTCAATTCCACATCGGCAAAAGTGGTTGGTATCATAATATGATACCAACCACTTTTCGGTGCAGCAGCTTTCGTAATCAAGCAGCATAACCGCTCCCAGCAGATCCTGTTTCAGCCCATGCTCCCGATTTTATTGCCATTTTCGTACATATCCGCGGCATACTCGCGGTGATTCTCCCCCTCGTATGGCACCCAGCCAAAGCCCGGAATATAGACCTCATCGCCAGGCTGCAGCTCTATGGTCGGCTGCGGTGTGGGAGGCGCAGGCTCCGGCTGCGGCGGTTCGACCGCAGG
>OKRU01002271.1_pt1 | contig 17453 bp, 25 predicted proteins | sample 1601131 | NCBI WGS metagenome assembly OKRU01 (sample SAMEA3541558, study PRJEB24748) | human gut metagenome | biome: human gut; feature: human-associated habitat; material: faeces | place: China | collected 2012
GTATTGCCCAGTTGAAACGGTTGGCTCCCGGTAGCCCGGCTCCTGAATTCGAATTGACAACTCCTGATGGAGGAAAGCTTGCGTTGAAGGATTTGCGTGGACATATCGTGTTGATCGATTTTTGGGCAAGCTGGTGTCCTCCTTGCCGCCGGGATATGCCGAATTTGGTAGCCGCTTACAAGAAATACAAGAACAAAGGTTTCGAGATCGTTGGTATCTCCTTGGATAGCAAGGCTGACGCATGGGCGAAAGGCGTAAAGGACCTGAATATCACATGGACCCAACTCTCCGACTTGCAAGGCTGGAAAAACTCCGGTGCTCAACTATACGGGGTAAACAGCATCCCTCACACCGTATTGGTGGATAAGGACGGAACGATCATCGCCAAGAACCTACATGGCGAGGAGATCGACGCTAAACTTCAAGAAATACTAAAATAAACAAGAATAACATGTCCGCTCAAATCACTCTAAACTGGGAAAAGGACTTGACATTCGAGACCTTGCTAGACGGGCATAAGGTGACAATAGACAGGGATATGGAGAACGGGGGCAACGACGAGGGCCCCCGTCCCAAAGCCCTAATGCTCGTAGCCTTAGCCGGATGCAGCGCCATGGACGTAATCCCTTTGTTCAACAAGATGAGGGTACGTTTCGAGAAAGTATCCATTGACGTGAAGGCCGAGAGCTCCGACACCATCCCCATGGTATACACCGCATTCCACATGACCTACCATATCCAAGGGAACAAGGAAGACGCAGCCAAGATAGACAAGGCGATCCGCTTGTCGCAAGAAAAATATTGCGGAGTAGGCCTTATGATGAAAAAGATCGCCCCTATCACGTACGAGATCCTGTTAAATGGGGAACCGTTAAAACCATACCCTAACGACAAATAACAAATCCCGCCTCTTGCATGGCTGGATTAAAAAATTTATCTTTGTGCGATCTTTAGAGAAAGCGATATTACTATAAAATTAGCATAAGGTTTTATTACACTTTAATATAATAAATTAGCGATTATGATTTATTCACATGAAGTTCAACACATGTGTGTTGTAAAGAAGGGAGCTAACCACCAGTGCGCTCCGATTCCTGAAGAAGGAAAGTGGGTTAGAGCAACTCAGATCACTGATATCTCTGGTTTGACTCACGGTATCGGTTGGTGCGCGCCGAAACAAGGTGGATGTAAGCTGACATTAAACGTTAAAGAAGGAATCATCCAAGAGGCTCTTGTAGAGACAATCGGTTGTTCCGGTATGACTCACTCAGCGGCTATGGCTTCTGAGATCCTTCCGGGTAAAACTCTTTTGGAAGCATTGAACACAGACCTTGTTTGTGACGCTATCAACACCGCTATGCGCGAGTTGTTCTTGCAGATCGTCTACGGTCGTACACAGTCCGCTTTCTCAGAGGGAGGTCTGCCTGTAGGCGCTGGCTTGGAAGACCTTGGTAAAGGTTTGCGTAGCCAAGTGGGTACGATGTTCGGTACATTGGCTAAAGGTCCCCGCTACTTGGAGATGGCCGAGGGATATTGCACGCGCATGGCATTAGACGCTGATGACGAAGTAATCGGTTATGAATTCATCCACTTGGGTAAATTCATGGATATGGTTAAGAAGGGTATGGACGCTAACGAGGCACTGGAAAAGGCGAAAGGCTCTTACGGTCGTTTCAAAGAAGCTGTAAAATATATCGATCCTCGTAATGAATAAGAAAACATTTACACGTGTCCTCATCGGGCTGAGTGTTATCACGGCTGTGGCTACGCTTATCACGTATTTCGTGATGAAGCCGGAGAAACCGTGGTTGGCGTTTTACGTGGCTTGTTGTGGCGGTGTATTGGTTTTCAACTTTCTGATATCTTTATTCCTAGTAAATAAGAATTTTAAAAAGTAAAAAAATAATATGGCTTTATTTGAAAGTTATGACCGTCGTATTGATCATATCAACGCGGTATTAAACGAATATGGTATCAACGGTATCGAAGACGCAAAGGCTATCTGCGACGCTAAAGGTATCGACCCTTATACAATGTGTAAGGAAACACAACCTATCTGTTTCGAAAATGCTTGCTGGGCTTACGTTGTAGGTGCTGCAATCGCAATCAAGAAGGGCTGCACCAACGCTGCCGAAGCTGCTGAAGCTATCGGTATCGGTCTGCAGGCATTCTGTATCGCCGGTTCTGTTGCCGACGATCGTAAAGTTGGTATCGGCCATGGTAACCTGGCAGCTCGTTTGCTTCGTGAAGAAACAAAATGTTTCGCATTCCTGGCTGGTCACGAATCTTTCGCAGCAGCCGAAGGTGCTATCAAGATCGCTGAAATGGCAAACAAAGTTCGTAAAGAACCGTTGCGTGTTATTTTGAACGGCCTAGGTAAGGATGCTGCTAAAATCATTTCCCGTATCAACGGCTTCACTTACGTTCAAACTCAGTTCGACTATATGACTGGTGAAGTAAACGTAATCGAAGAAAAAGCATACTCAAACGGTCTGCGTGCAAAAGTTAAGTGCTACGGTGCTGACGACGTTCGCGAAGGTGTTGCCATCATGCGTAAAGAAGGTGTTGACGTGTCTATCACAGGTAACTCAACTAACCCGACTCGTTTCCAGCATCCGGTTGCAGGTACTTACAAGAAGGAGTGCCTGGAGCAGGGTAAGAAGTACTTCTCAGTTGCTTCCGGTGGTGGTACAGGACGTACCCTTCACCCAGATAACATGGCAGCAGGTCCTGCTTCCTATGGTATGACTGATACACTTGGCCGTATGCATAGTGATGCACAGTTCGCAGGTTCTTCTTCTGTACCGGCTCACGTTGAGATGATGGGTCTGATCGGTGCAGGTAACAACCCTATGGTTGGTATGACAGTTGCTGTAGCAGTAGCTGTACAGGAAGCTGCTGACGCTGGCAAGTTCTAAGAAACCGCAGAAATAGGGCGTTTTCAAAATTGATAATTCCTATGAAATGATATAAAAAAGTGGTCGTTGCACACAACCTATTGCACACACGTTGCACACACTTTTTAAAGTGGGACAAGGTTGAGAGATAAATCATTTCAGGCAAAAAGGAGTGCTCGAAAGAGCACTCCTTTAATATTTAATCTTTAATATTTCTTTCTGCAGGAAATCACTGTCACGATGTGTATAAACTCTCTCTGTGACATCATTGATTTCATGACCAACAATCATTTTCAAAGCATATTCATCCATATCATTCTTTTTTCCGGAAGTAATAAATGCATGTCTGGTACAATGCGGCGTATATAAGCCTGTGGCACCGATTCTCTTCATCGATTTATTGAACCGGGCACGATATTTATCAAATGTCATCACCGTATCATTTTGTCCATCCTCTGCCTTGATCAGAAATTCATCAGATCCATTCGTCCGTTCATAATAATATCGAATAAAATCTTTGATTTTGGGATGTATCGGTACATAACGATCCTCGCCGGCTTCCGTTTTCATTCCTCCAATGATATAGTTTTCTTCCAGATGCACATTCTTTCGCTGCAGCTGACACAACTCACTTGGTCGGAATCCACTGTATATACCGATCAGGATCATTCTATTGTATCCAAACTCATAGTCGGACTCCAGTGCGTGGACATGCTCATCTGATATTGGAATCTTTTCTTTTTCCACTTTTCTTTTCGCTTTTTCCAATCCTTTAACTGAAAATTGTCTTGCCTTATTGATTTCTACAATTTCAGCTTCTACCGCAAAATCATACATGAGATTATATAAAGATTTCATCCGGCTCTGAATATGAGGAGATTTGCAAGATGCAATGGTTTCCCGCATATCCTGTATCGTTATTGCGGCAAAATTACGATGATAGAGTGGAGCACTGTGAGTATATGCAGATATTACAGTCCGCTCACTTGATTTTTCAATGGTAGGGAAGTACTGTTTTGACCAGAGTTCGTATACTTCCGAAAAAGAAAATTTATCCTGCAGTTTGTATGGGCTTTCCAGATATTTTGCCAGCGCAACGGTAGCTTCCTCTCTGGTAGCATAATATCCGAGACGGATGCGTTTCATAATGTAACTACCGTCAGCCCTTCTGACTGTACCGTCTGAGATCTGCGCTGTCCATGGTCTGCGCCGGTTTCCGGACATCTTATAAATGGATCCGGTGCTGTTTCCACGGCGCATCTCTTTATGAACTGTTTTCTTACGTCCTCTTGCCATAGAAATCCCTCCTTGCTATAAAACATCTACAAGCATTTTGACTTCCTTGACCGATCTGTGATAAAATAGAATATGGGCAAGGAAATAAATGATATTGCGTTCACGTATTTCAGCCTGTTCCCTGGTGGTGTTGCAGCACTGCCGGGGATTTTTATTGACGTGTTTCTTTAATCCTGCTATTATCTATATAAGGCACCAGGGGCGGCCGGCAGGATTGTTTCGGTATCCGCCCCCTCGGTGTTGTCCCTTATTTAATCTTTAATCAGTTCTGTAAGATATTCAAGAAGTTCTTCCTTTGGTGTATCGTTTCTGATCAGTGCGATGATCATTTTTATGATTCCCTTGAATTGGTTGTTTGTCATTTGATCCTCCATGTTTAACTCCTTTCCTGCCTTTCCCTTGCTACAATTATATTATATACTTATATAAGTATAATGTCAATACTTTTCTGTACTTATATAAGTATTTTTTACATTTCCTGAGACTTCATTTTCTCAATAGCAGCAATGATAAATTCATTCCGGCTTTTGTAACCAAGACTTTTGACAAGCTTGTCGATTTCTGCTTTTTGCCCTGCCGGGACAGTCACTAAAAACTGATCATAATTCTTAGCATTGTATTTATTCTTTGCTCTGGTGGCAGCAGTACCGCCGGTTTTCTTTTCCTCCATAAAAACTCCTTTCTAACGATATTGACTTTTGAGGTGTATTTGATATAATAACCTTAACGAGAGAGCCAAACGCTAGGTGCATCTAGCCGCCGGCAAAATATGTTATTACGAAAGTAACGCCTTACTTTACCCGAGCAGAGGCGTTACTTTTTGCGTGTAAGTGAAAAAACGAGTGTGATCACTGCGCAAAGCATAATTACAAATGTGAATAGATCACTGTATGTAACCATTGGCACCAGCTCCCTCCTTTGTAAAAGTCCGGCAGCTGACGTAGCACCCTTTGGCTCCCTGGGTAAGGTTATTACATTCTATTAAAAATTGAAATGTTATCTATTGTTTTTTTGTATTTTCTATGATCATAATTTCAATTATCTAATCATCTTTTGAAACGAACTCTTTGAAATTAGGATTTTCCTGCCTTGTTTTGCAATGCCTTCTGTTCACGTTCCAGCTGCTTAATGCTTTTTTCAGGTGTTGATAAGTTCTCTGGCATTGTGCCACCAAGACGTGCGATTGTATTGCGAACTTCTTTTCCTACTGCATAGTGAGTCTGATTAGCATTTTCCTTTCCGATGATATGATCTCTGCGAAGTTTTGCCTCAGTTTGTGTTGCGCGAAAAAGATTAGCCGCAAGTTCTTCGTGCCCCATATAGTCTAAAATATCGTCATTTTTTCCCAATTGCTTATGAACTTTTATGTCTTTTGCAGTCATTCCTCCATAGAGTCCCTTGTATCCGCAATTCTGAAATATGGCATAGTCTAATCCAGTTTGCACACCTGCGTCTTTAGCTGCGGCAACCAAAAGCTTATTATGTTCCTTCATTTCTTTACGAATAGCCAATCGCTTTTGATCTTCATCGAGATTATCGTAGTTATCGATGATTTCCTGCTGACGGGTCTTAACCGCAAAATAAGATTGTCCAAGAGCAATTACCTTTTTTCGTGGATCGCCATTTTGAACGATAAGGTAGCAGGCATAACGAGAAAGTTCGATATCGTCGATTTCTTTTGAAGCAACTCCGGCAGATACCATTTTGTTGACGTCAACAAAATGGTCTGAGACGGCAACTTCGCTACCTTCGCAAGCCATTTTGGCTTTGTTGATTACCTTGATAAAATTTCTCCATTCTTTATATTCGAGAGCAAGCTGTAATTCTCTTGCATACCAAAATTCCTGATCATATTTATTTACATGACGAATAGATTCAAATAGAGATTCGGTGTAATTAGCCTCCTCTTCTGAAGAGAGCGCTTTTGAAAGAACTCTTTCGGAAAATGCATTTAACTGTTTATCAAACTCCTCTTTGTCCATAAAACCATTCCTTTCTTGTAGATATATTGTCACCAGCTCCATTTAGCTCCCCTGATAGGGCATTATATTATCAAACTACACTCTTTCAATACTTCTGTCGGTTTTCGACCACTTTCCCAATGATCCTCACCGGCTTCGTTTCGATCTCTTCATTTGAAAACACCATTGGCTCATAAATAGGATTAAAGGAAAGTAAGCTGATTCCGCCGGCGTATTTCATCAGACGCTTGCAGGTAGCATCATGACCGTTGACCATAGCAATGACAATATCACCACTTTCCGCGTCATCCTGCTGGCGTACGATCACGACATCCCCTTCGCACATTCGTGGCTCCATACTGTCTCCGTGGATCTGTAAACCGAAAAACTCACCGGTCTTAGCGAGAGATTGAGGAATCTCCTCGGTATCAATCACATCTTCAATCGCTTCCAGTGGAATACCTGCAGCTACACGACCGAGAACTTTTATTTCTACTGCTTTGCGTGATGAAGATAATGAATGCGTATCATCTACGGCAACTTTACCATCTAATAAAGCGAATAAGTCATCAAAAGACATGTTCATACCCAGAGCTGCCTGTTTAATACTTTGAATTGATGGGGCAATCTCTTTTCCTGTTTTAGGATGTCTGTTTTTTTCTAATAAAGAAATATATGCTTTACTTATTCCACTACGTTCCGAAAAGGCATCCATACTAAGAGAATGATCAGAACGATATTGTTTTATGATATCACCTAATGTCATAAGCATCTTCCTCCGTTCCTTGTTTAGCATATTGTACAATACGATATCTCTTTCAATACTTCTGTCGGTTTTCCACCACTTTTCCGATGATTCTCACTGGTTTCGTTTCGATCTCCTCATTAGAGAACACCATTGGCTCATAAAGAGGGTTGAAAGACAACAAACTGATCCCACCGGTATATTTCATCAGGCGTTTGCAGGTTGCGTCGTGACCATTGACCATAGCGATCACAATATCGCCGCTCTCGGCGTCATCCTGCTGGCGCACGATCACGACATCGCCCTCACACATCCGTGGCTCCATGCTGTCCCCATGAATCTGCAGACCGAAAAACTCACCGGTCTTGGCGAGAGATTGCGGGATCTCTTCGGTATCGATCACATCCTCGATCGCCTCCAGAGGAATACCTGCAGCCACACGACCAAGAACTTTTATTTGAACGGCATTGCCAGTAGGTATATTAAAAGGACTATTTTCTTTGCTATCCACACGTTCCTCAACAAGATCTGATTTTTGTATGCCAAAATAATTAGCCATTAACTCGATTTTATCAATACGAGGGTATGTATTTCCTTTAACCCAATCTGTAAATGTCGTATATTTGACTCCCAGGGCATCACACATATCATTTCTAGTTTTCTTATTCAAATCCATATAGTATTGAATGTTTTTTGCCATTATTTTCTTATTACCAAGATTACTCATTCGGTCGCCTCCCTTCATATGTAGTATATGATAAAACCGTAAAAAAATCAATAAAAAAAGAAAAAATTACGAAAAAACCGTTGACATTACGGAATAACCGTAGTAATATACACTTAACGAAAGGAGGTTTGCGATAATGGAAAAATCATTGTTTACCCTAAAGACAGCAAGAGAACGAAAGGGCTTAAAGCAAGCGGAAGCTGCTGAAAAAATAGGGATAAGCGTTGACACATTAGGTAATTATGAGCGCGGGAAATCATATCCAGATATTCCTATATTAAGGAAAATTGAAGAGGTATATGATATTCCGTATTCTAGGCTTATTTTTTTACCACTTGATTACGATAAAACCGTAAATTTAATCTAAACAGGAGGTGAACAGAAAGAATGTTATTGAAGCAGGGAATAGTTATTTTATTGATTTTGTATTTAACAAGCTTTATATGCATTCGCATAATGAAAAAAATCGAACCGGATAACGATTGGTATAAGCCGTATTCGTTAATTATTGACCTTTTAACGACGGTGATAATAATGTTGATCGTATATCTGAAGACAACTCATTAAAAATCAAAAGAGCATCATCATGCCTACATTTGTGAATGAGTGAATTGATTTCTAACAATTTAGTGCGATATGTATCAGAAAAATATGCTAATGCGAGTGCGTGAGCAGCTCCATATTTTTGAAGTGCTGTCTCAGGTCTTGGATCCATAAGTAATTCGCTTGTGTAACGAAGATAATTTTCATACACTTCGCGTTGGTAGAAACGAAGTTCCTTTTCCTGTTCGAGCCTTACATCAATTTTACGCATTTTGTAATGGTAATGGTTATTTATCAATGCTGTCAAAATAGGGGAAAGGGTAGAGCAAAGGGCAATAATTGCGGTAATGGTAAGTGAAAGATCAATTTTCATTTCATCAATTCCTTTCTAAATATTGTATTGGTATAAAGCAATTATAGAAGCTCTGGAAGAAATGTGCAAGAAAAAAGAGCATCTAACTGTCAACAAAGCATGGGACGTTCTGGAAGCAGTTAGACGCAAAGTTCGCGAGTATGTATTTAGCAAACCGTTGTAATAAGACACAATCAGGAGGCGAAAAAAATGTTTTGGAAAAAGAAAAAAGATAAATCAGAAAAAGAATGGTATATCAAGCAGCTTGCCGGTACAGATCCCTGCAATTTAAAAAGAGAAGAGATCATGAAGACAATGACCCTTGACCAGTTGAAGGAAGTAACAAAAATAGTCGAGGAGCTTCGGAAGAGAGGTACCACAGGAGAGTGTAAGAATTGCCACAAGATGAATGTTGCGATGCGGATATACAGCTATTTTGAGTGGAGTCCAATCAATGAGACACCATTCACTTTAGGCTTTGATTCGAAGACAAATACCATCATGGTATCCGAAGAGATGCTGATGTACTTTGTGCAGTTGGCAAATCCGGGACAACAGAAGCGGGAAATTAAGCTGTTCAAAGCATTTGAAGGAGTGTTTGATTAAAGAGCTTACTGGCCGCAGGTGGACAGAAGTTATAAAAGAAAGAGGTGAACGCAATATGATAGGAGGAAAAGAACGAGTATCTGTTCAGACTGCCGCAGCTATTTTGGGACTGTCGCAGTTGACAGTACAGGAAAGCTTAAAGGTGAAAGCACTGCCAATCGGTGGTGCCTGGGTAAATTCCGGATCAACCTGCTGGACTTACCATATTAGTCCTCACCTGCTTGCACAGTATATCGGTGCAACAGATAAGGAATTGAGTGAGCGCATTAAGCAGATTGAAAAGTAATAATGCAGGAAAGGAAAGAGCATATGAAAAAGACATGTATGGCAGTTATCACAAAAGCCGTCATTGAATTTGATGAATACGATCGCCTGCAGTTTGAATTGTGGCTGCAGGGATGGAGAGAAAACCAGCACTTTACGAGAATAATCACCGGCTATCCGCTCGGAAGAGGTCATGTTGGAGCGACGATCTTTGAAGGGGAAGCCAGAGGAGTGGTAGCTCTTATGCGGATCATGGATGTGGTTGGAGTATCCAGCTGGGATTGGCTGGAGAACAAAGCTGTACGCATCTTAGAGGATGAGATGAACGGCGGGATTCATACAATCGGAAATGTGACCGAAGATAAATGGCTGGATCTTTACGAGATTTTTTATCCTCATGCAGTGAAGAGAAGAGTAGACTTTCAGTTCGGTGAAGCAGATCCGGAGACAAGAGAAATATAGGATATGACGCCGGCAGACTGCAGGAAAGGATTCAAGCAGCACAGATCAGACCTAAGGTAGAAAGTCTGACAGAGACCATATATGGCAGTGTCCGGAATGAATATTTCATATCGTCCGGCGCCGTGATGTTTATGGTTTTGAATGAATATTTTGGATTTGCCTCCAATAACAAAGGGACAGGACGCACAGATCTGATCATGGCGTACATGGTCAATGAATACGTCAAAGTGAATCTGGATCCGGAAGGGCATGATGTGAAGTTTTATTACAGCAGAATGAAGGAAAAGACGGGTCTTGATATTTAAGACTGAATCAAAGAAAGGAAGACAAGATGAATTTATTGAGAAATAGTAAAGCGGAGAGACAGACAGGAAAGAAAGTAGTGAAGGTTGATGCGGAGTATTACAGTGATCTGCAGTGCAAGGAGTATTTGCTTGAGGCAGTTGCCAAGGTAGTTGTTGATATCGGTGACGAGAAATCAAAGCTGGAAAAAATTGCAGCTATTCTGCAGATCCAGCTTCTGCCTGAATTGGAGGGGTATATTGGAGGATTTTAGATTATTTTACGCTACCCGAACCAAACCGGCAGAGCAGGCGGACAAGCTTCCGCAGGAATGGCAGCAGAGAGTAGATCAGGAAGACGTCCCTTCGGTGCGTCCATATATACCGGCAGAGATGGAGTATATCGGCACGGTAACCAAAGGACAGATCTGTTTTGATTATTATGTATTGCCGGATGGACAGCTCCGGCAGGAGTACCGCCGTCCGGAGCAGGATATCATCCTGTCGTACCGGGACGAGGAGAGCCTGCAGCACGTCCGGCAGAGGGCAAGAAAAAAGAGAGCAGCTATCGCAGAGCCGCCCTCGGAAAATGTCGTATGACACCAACAAGTTAATCATACGGCATAAGTGGTGAAAAGTCAAGGAATGCCAAGGGTTACAAGCCCTTTGGCGACCTTGTAATGAGTATTATAAAACGAAGCACAACAGAGGATCTAATCTATATGAGCCGTATGAAGAAAAAGCAGACGTACCATCAGTATGACTTCGAGGACGTCTATGGAAAAGAATGGAAAGTAAGTCCCCTGCCGGTCAGCAGAAACGGGCAGTTAAATATAGAGGATTGTTATGACAGCTCCGTACTGGGGGAGGAGTCCGAGGCGGAGAGGGTGGATAGACGCATGAAGGCATTGGCATCCTGCCGGATTATGCTGCAGAGGATCATATCGGGAGATTATGTGGAGAGCAATATTTATCCTGTCTACTTAAACCGGAAGGATGTACCCAGAGCGGAGAAGTACCGGACAAGCAGAGAGGCACAGAAGCGGCTGAATCAGAAGAACCGCCAGAAGAAATATATCCGGATCATCAACACCAATTTCCGTGCCGGTGATCTGATCGTCACGCTGACATATAAGGATGGAGAGTATCCGTCTCTGGACCGTGCCCGGAAAGATATCAAGAATTATTTAGCAGCCATCGGCCGTTATCGAAGAAAGCAGGGGATGACGCCGTTGAAATATATATATGTGATCGAGTATGTGGATGGACCCACGAACAAGGTGCGGATCCATCACCATCTGATCATGTCTGCCATGGACAGAGATGTGGCGGAAAGCAAATGGACAAAAGGCAGAGTAGAGAGTAAATATGCAGATCCGGACGATGACTTTGGGCTGGAGGGCTTTGCCCGATACATTTGCAAGCTGGAATCGAGCGGAAGGCATCTGATCCAGCATTCCCGGAATTTAAAGAAACCGGTCATTCGGGAGAATGTGACCAAACTCACACGCCGGAAAATGCGGGACTTGGTTCTCGCTGGCGACGATATGGGTCCGATGATGGAGAAGATCTTTCAGGGCTCCTGCCGGTATATTGATTCCAAGACTTATATATCTGACCTGACGGGAGGATTTTACATATATTCACGTTTGAAAAAGAAAGAGGTGAAAACCATGGAGACAAAAACGACGTCCGATAAAGCAAATGCTAAAGCGGACAGCAATTTGAAACCGGTCAAAATATACATTGATATGGAATGGAAAGGCTCCTTGAAAAAGGGGAGTGCTTCCTACTCCATTGTACTGGAGACGATGTTTAAGGGACGGACTTATACCGCCGTCCATCACGGCGAGGTAGTCAATACCACACAGAACAGGGCTATCCTGCATATCTCCAGAATCGCCCTGCACCATCTGCGGGGAAATTATAATCTGGAGATCCATGCGGCCAGCGGGTACCTTGCCGGAGGATTTAACCTCTGCCGGTTCCAGTCGGCAGCAGAGCGGGAGTACCAAAACACAAAGAATGCTGACCTGATCGACAAGCTTCTCAAAGCGGCAGCAGGTCATGCTATCCGCGTGGTACCGGAACAGCATCACGCCTATACAGACTGGATGCGCAAGGAACGGGAAAAAGGGCAGCAGGGCGAAAGAGACCCGAAGATGTGGGAAAAGACCATTGACGATAAGAGATAGCCGAAGGGCGGAAAGGATAGAAAGATGGAGAATATAAGAATAACGGTGGCACATCAGCTGGAGGAGGATGATTGAAATGCGTAGATGTGAAATTCCCGGCTGCATCCATGAGGGATGTCATAGCCATCATATCGTATTTCGTTCCCAGGGCGGACCGGACATTGCAATGAATCTGATCCGGCTGTGTCCGTACCACCACAATATGTCTCCGGAAGGGGTGCATATGAATCCTGCGCTGGACAAGCGTTTGAAGTGTGCGCTGCAGGAGGAATACGAAGTGTTATTTCCGAAAAGTGCGCTGACAGCGGAACTGGCAGCTGACCGGATCGGCATGAGCCGGAAGAAAGCAGAGAAGTATTTTTCGAAGGTTCCGAAGAATCCGGACGGCACCATGGACAGAGAAAATGTTATCCGCCGGCTAATGGGCGGAAGACTTTATTGAGAGGAGAAAAACGATGGCAAAAATCAAGATGGACTGTATCAATTATGACGGTATGAGCAACAAGCCAATCCAGAGCCGGTGCAGAGCTCTGAAGAAACTTTATTGTAGCTGTGAGGAGAAATGCATGGACGGCAGCAGGAAGGTCAAACGGTGATCCTATGGGAATCAGATTATCAAGCTGTAAATGGCCAGACTGCTTTCATTGTGATCGTCCGGACTGTGAATATACCGGGACGATCAAAGAAGACAACAGGTATTTGAACAGATTAAAGCTATGGAGCAAATACCAACACGCCTGCGAAGCGAGTAATGCAGCGCGGATGGCATATGAAAATCGCCACCCGGAGGTGGTGGCGAACGAAATATATGCAAAGAAAATGCATCTACGGTTAAAGGCTGCAGAGGTGGCAAATGTATATAAAAAAGCACCTGATTCATCAGGTGCGTTGTAATCAATAGCGGGACTCGAACCCGCGACCATGCCTTTCTAAGAGGCGCGCTCTATCCACTGAGCTATATTGCTAAATTAATTCGTTTAGGACTTAATTTTAGCATAAAAATATTATAAATGCAAGATATATCAAGAAAGGAGAAGAATCTCAGACCAGGTTAATGAAATACTTGAGGTTTTTAAATAATGAAAGATAGAAATTTAGAAGAATACAAAAAACGAAAGAAAAAAGCAAAACAAAGATTCATGGCACAGCAGAATCTCCCCTACGAGGTGAAAGTGAAAAGGGCTGCGTTACGAGTGCGTGAGTTTATTACGGAGATGGATAAAAGATATTGCAACGCTCATGTGAGTGTGGGCGGTCTGGATAGCATCACATTACTTCTTTTTATCCGAAAGCTGGGATATGACATACCGGCGATATCGGTATCAGGGGTTGAGGATAAGAGCGTCCAAGCTGTTCATAAGCAGTTAGGAGTGACCCGACTTAGATCCTACAAATCAAAAGTAGAAGTATTAAATACCATTGGCTTCCCGGTTATCTCAAAAAGAATAGCCGGCAAAATTGATCTACTCCAGCATCCGACAGAAAACAATAAAACTGTGCGCCATGCGATCATAACAGGCGAGTGTGGAGCGCAGGGACATTTTGCAACAAACAGTCGTATGCAGTTGCCACAAAAGTGGCTAAGGCTATTCGCTGGGATGGCAAATGAAGAATATGGCACACATTATCAGACAGCTCCGTTTCAGGTGAGTAATAAATGTTGTTATTACCTGAAGGAAAAGCCGTGTGATGATTGGGCGAAAGAACATAACAGCTGGCCGTTTCTTGGGATGATGGCAAGCGAGGGAGGTCAGAGGGAAGAGGCTCTTGTGGAGCATGGGTGTAATTACTACGGTAAAACAACTATGAGGTCCGCACCGTTTGCACCATTTTTGAGACAGGACATTTTACAACTGGCGTTAGATCTGGAAGTGCCGGTGCCGGAAATTTATGGAGAAATAAAGAGAAAACCAGACGGAACTCTTTATACAACAAAAGCACAGCGAACCGGCTGCAGTATGTGTGGATTTGGCATACATCTGGAAGAAAGACCTCATAGATTCGACAGACTCCGGGAAAGAAATGAGAAGGAGTGGAACTTTTGGATGTATGAATGCTGCACAGATCCGAAGACGGGGAAAAAATATGGCTGGGGAAGAGTGCTGGACTGGATAGGAGTCGGATGGGAAGATGTACCGGCGCGGCAAATCAGTATGTTTGATTATATGGAGGGCGAGAGATGATAAACGGAGAATTGATAGTTGATAATTTCGCCGGCGGAGGCGGTGCCAGCACCGGCATAGAACTGGCAACCGGAAAGAGCGTTGACATTGCCATCAACCATGATTCCGAAGCCATCCGCATGCATAAAGCGAATCATCCGAACACGAAACATTACTGTGAAGATGTGTGGCAGGTGGATCCGGTGAAAGCTTGCAAAGGGCATCCGGTCGGTCTTGCTTGGTTCTCGCCGGACTGTAAGCACTTTTCGAAAGCGAAGGGTGGGAAGCCAAAGGATAAATTCATTCGTGGTCTTGCCTGGGTAGCCTGCAGATGGGCAGGGCTTGTCCGGCCGAGAGTGATCATGTTAGAGAATGTCGAGGAATTTAAGACATGGGGACCACTAAACAGAGGACATCATCCGATTAAAGCGAAGCAAGGGAAAACTTTTGGAAAGTTTGTGCAGCAGCTTCAGAATCTGGGGTATGAGGTACAATTTCGGGAGCTGGTGGCAGCAGATTATGGTGCACCAACAATGAGAAAGAGATTTTTTATGATTGCCCGGTGTGACGGCAATCCGATTTTGTGGCCGGAGCCGACGCATGCACCTAGGGATAGTGAAGAGGTAAAAGTTGGTTTGTTAAAGCCATATGTCGGGGCATATACGCAGATTGATTTCAGCCGTCCGTGCCCGTCTATCTTTGATACATCACAGGAGATTAAAGAAAAATATGGCATCCGTGCTGTGCGGCCGCTGGCACCTAAAACGATGGAGCGGATTGCAAGGGGACTAAAGAAATTTGTTCTGGATAACCCAGAGCCGTTCATAATCCAATGCAATCACGGCGGAAAGCGTAGACCGAATGACATTCGGGAGCCGGTACATACGATAACGGCAAACAATCAGCATATGCTTATGACACCTACATTGATTCAGTATCATTCGGAGACTGCAAAGGGAGAAGTGAGAGGACAGACTATAGAAGATCCGATCATGACGGTAGACGGGTCAAATAGATATGGGCTGGTTACTTCGTTTTTGCATAAATATTATGACGGTGGATATAAAGGAGCCGGGGACAGTGTTGAAAATCCGCTGCCGACGGTCACGGCGTGGGATCATAACAGTGTCGTAACGGCAAATCTGATACAAATGAATAAAAACTGTTATGGAAGAGACATTGCTGATCCGCTTCCAACGATTACTGCAGGAGATGGACATTTCGGAGAGGTCAGAGCATTCCTGATTAAATATTATGGGAATGGATCTGCTGAGGATGTCACAGAGCCGCTTGATACAATAACTTCAAGGGATCGCTTTGGGCTTGTGACGATACAAGGAGTGGACTATCAGATTGTTGATATCGGACTTCGGATGCTGGAACCACGAGAGCTGTATGGGTGTCAGGGATTTCCAGAGGATTATATTATCGACCACGACTTTGAGGGACATACATATCCTCGAAGTGAGCAGGTGCGACGGTGTGGCAATTCAGTTTGCCCACCATTGCCGGCGGCGATGGTACGCTCCAATCTTCCGGAGCTGTGTGTGGCGGAGAGGATGCCGAATATCACTAAAAATAATATTGCTATGGAGAAAAATGGACAGTTAGCATTTGTGTAACAGAAAGGAGCAGACAATGACAGATCAGGAATTTAAAGAAACAATATTAGAGATTAAAAACAGCACCATACCACTTCCAACGCAGCAGAAGATCATAAAGGAACTGGAGGGCAGCAGATGGATTTCGACAACCTGTACCGTGGATCAAGTGATCAACGAATTGGAAGAGGAAAAAGAATATGCTTACGCAGATTTTGAAGAATATGTTTACAAATTCAGCCCTTGCCTGGATGCAGAGTATGATGATTTATTCCACAAAGGGCTGGAAAGAGCAATTAAGATAATAAAGGACGGTGGAAAGAATGACGCTGGATATGGCAATACTTGACCTAAAAGGAGCGTATGCAAGCGACTATAATAAGCAACTGGCTGAGTGGCTAGAAGAGCTGAAAATGCTTAGAGAATTAAAAAAACGAGCATAGAAAGATTGGAAATATAGAGGGGTACAATCAAGGGTATAAAGAGGCTAACAATATTAAAAATGTACCAGTAGCATATGATGTGGATTGGGTTGTGAAACAGTTGAAAGAAAGACTATCTCTGTATCAAAGATTACAAAAATTACAAGACAGAGATTGTCTGCAATACGGCTACAAAATAGAAGCCACAAATGATGCAATCGAGATAGTAAAGGCGGGTGCGAAGAATGACTAATGCTGAAAGAAGCTGCCAGAATCTGGCTGAAGGCAACGGATGTGAGAGTGGAGCGGTTGCAGGAGATTACAGAAACACAAGCACAAGCGGAAGGGTGCAAGGGGACAGTTTGAAAATCTGTGGAACTCTACAATTAAGAAACCAGATGCTGATAAATACGGATGGTCAGCAAATCCGTGGGTATGGGTGATTGAATTTGAACGGTGTGAAAAACCGAGAAAGGAGAACATCAATGATTAAAGTAGAAAAAGGAACAGTTATGGCAAATGGCTCAGCAGGAGAATTGCTTACAGAGTATTCAGAGATTACAAAGTGCATTTACGAGGCATTAAAAGAAAGAACAGATGGATCTAGCTCACAAAACGGGCTTTATGTCAGAAAAAGAAGCAATTATAACGCTTGCGAAATTATTGAATGAGTCGTTAATGAGAAAAGGAGGGAGATCATGAATAAAACAATCTTAATGGGTCGTTTGACCCGTGATCCGGAGATCAGATACAGCTCCGGCGATGAACCAACAGCGATTGCAAGATATACCCTTGCAGTCGACCGCAGATATAAACGCCAGGGCGATGACCAGACTGCGGACTTTATCAACTGTGTCGTATTCGGCAGAGGAGCGGAGTTTGCTGAGAAGTATCTTCATCAGGGTACCAAGATTGCGGTAACCGGACGTATTCAGACCG
>OKRU01002273.1_pt1 | contig 17427 bp, 12 predicted proteins | sample 1601131 | NCBI WGS metagenome assembly OKRU01 (sample SAMEA3541558, study PRJEB24748) | human gut metagenome | biome: human gut; feature: human-associated habitat; material: faeces | place: China | collected 2012
TTCTTGCAACCTTGTCGTAATCTGCCACATCTATGATTGAAGTTGAAGGTCCGAGACATACCGGCATAACCACCGGCTCCCATTTTCTCGCAATCGGATCATATATGGAGTATTCGTAATACATATATTTCAAACAGTACAGAACAACCTGATCAGAACCTCCACCTGCGGCATTATATGTTATCTCATATTCCGTTGTCTGTGTATTTGCATATTCAAAGCTTGCTCCATACGAAAGTTCAACCTCTACCTCACCTGCTCCGATGAGCTGGATCTCCGACGACACATACGCGCCAACTGATATTGACAAGTTAGCTGATACCGTGTTCGATGAACCTTTGCTTGTTGAATATGATGTTCCACCGTTATTTACATATTCATATACTTCCTGAACATCATCAAAATACGGACTTGCCTGAAGGATTGCATAGACCTCTGGATTTGTGTATACCGGATACTCTCCCTCGTACTTTAACCGCACACTGTCATTATCAATATCCGGAAGACACAGTGAAACAAATGTTCCATACATATCCTGTCTGCTGTTCGACTGGCATACTACACCCTCCTGACTGCTGTATGGGCTGCCGCCATCCATGGAAAATGTCGCTATGTCCAGCCAGTAATAATCATCTTTATCATTGAGTTTCTTCTCTCTGTGCACTCCCACAACGCACACAAAACTCTGTCTGTAATTGTTCCCCTTGGCATCCTTATCGACACAGCCAACCCTGACATCGCCGATCCACACCTGATCTTTTTTCTTCTTGTCGTTGCCCTGATTGCGCTGGTCGGTACATATACTCATGCTTCCTATCTCCGAACCTGTTATTCCGCCATCTTCCAGTGAGAAAGCATATACCTCTGCGCCAAAAAGCACACTGTCATTTTCATTATTGCCGTTCATGCCCTTAAGGTCTGCACACGCAAGCGCCAGAGGTGCATTCACAGGTCTGTAATATTCGTTACTTTTAACCTCGTGATATTTCACGATTTCTTTACTCTTAGTCCCCAGGCTTCTCGTATGATAATCTGACAACACATAATTATCCGTCAGACTATCGTAGTATACGTATCTGTATGCAGCCTGCGTGGCTTCATATTCCCTCTGCACATATTGAGAATTGCTCGAATAATATCCACCAACTATAAGTCCTGTGACCATGGCTCCTGATCCAGGATACTTAAACCGGCCAAATGCACAATTTGCAGCATACATTCCATAGTTCTGTTTTCCGCCATCTGTGTCTCCAAGTGACACTTCATTCAGACCTTCTATAGGGACAAGTCCGCCGTCTTTATATGTATAGACGGTCATATGACCTGCCTTTGCCATGTTGTAATTCAGAACTGATCCAGATACGGCAACCGCGGCCTCATCCCGGCCATCCTGCTCCAGATCACCGCCGGCCAGAGTTACCACAGGAGCTCTTCCTATTCCATAATCACACCACGATCCATCCGTTCCACTTTCATAATTAGATGCAAGCCCGCCCGGTATGCTTATATTATTTCCCTTTGTGAACCTGCCGTTTCCCTTGCCATAATATACATCGACTATGGCATAGCGTATGTTCTGATCGTTTATATTTCTATCCTCGTAAGTTCCACAGTATACGAGAAGATCTTCAAAGCCATCTCCATTCAGATCGGCCTTTTCGATCTCAAACATCGCATCCAGCTCCTGCTGGTATCTTCTGATAAAATACAAAAGTCCATCGCTATATGTAGAATTCTTGTTTAAAGTAGGGGTAAGCGTAGCAATTGAATATCTTGTACCATCAGCTGCTATCTTGAAAATATTCACATCTATCTTTCCGCGGTACTCCTTGCCGTCTATGACAGTTTTAATACTTTTCCATCCAGCTGGACTGAATACTTTATCTCCATGTACTCTTAGCTCCGCAACGTAGTTGGTTTTTCCGTCGCCTCCATCAAATGCAACGCTTGTCGCATACAGGCCGCTAAAACCATTACTGTCCTTTTTTAGAACATTTCCCATGTTGCTACTTATGTTACTGTCTCCCGATCCGCCGTGTTCCACTTTCACATTATCTTCGCCAAGATCATAGAAACCATACGCTCCGTACAGATTGCCAAGGCTGCTGTTTACCTTTGTAGTCCTGTCCTTGAAATCTCCAATCCTGTCAAATCCGTCTCGCACAGTGTACTTGTTTCTGTAATTGCCGTTTGCCGCAACGTATACCTCATTCACCTCTGCAAATGTAGATATATTATCCTTGTCATACGGCACCGCAGCTTTGCTTTTGTCTATATCGGTGCTGAGACCCAGAGCTTTGTATGTACTCTCGTCAATCTCTGTCTCGACCACCGTCTTGCCTGTTTTCTTCGAGCTGTCCGCCGCGTATGCTTTTTGTCCGGGAATAAATCCGGACAGCATAGATAGCACCATACTGGCCGTCAGCGCCCAGCTTATCGCCCTCTTTCTCATAATTTCTTCCTCCCTTTCACTTAAAAAACTAACCATGAGCACCAGCCGTTTTAAGCTGCCACATTCTGATATCAATAATATATTTACAATTATAATTGCTGTGTTTTTCAATGTACACTAACCAAAAGGCTAGTAACAGGCGGTGAAAACAACTTTTTTACAAAAAAATCCACAGAACGTACCGTCTATACTGTACGCCCTGTGGATCGTAATAAGCATCTTGGCTATTCTGATACATGCCATATATAAAAGGATCACTCCACCGACTTAAGCGATTCCGCCATATTTATCTTATCAAGCTTGACTGACATGACTCTGTTGACAAGGAAATTGAACACAAATGTCAGAACGATACTGTACACATAGCTCATCGGCGCTATATACGTATCAAATGCAACCATATCCACCTTGATCTGCCCTATGACAAATGCATGTAAAAACACTCCAAGCACAAGTCCCACAGCGATCCCGAATGTCGTCAGGACTCTGTTCTCCCTGAACACATAATCTGAAGTCTCGTTTTTGAAAAATCCCAGAACCTTTATGGTTGCTATCTCCCTGAGGCGTTCTGTGATATTGATATTTGTCAGGTTGTAGAGAACGATAAATGCAAGCGCACCCGCCGAGAGTATAACTACAATTACTATATAATTCAGACTCTCCATCATCTTGGATATTCTGTTCTTCATATCCTTGTTGATAGTCACTGATGCGGTTTCTGCATCACCCATGAGATCGGCAGATATCTCGTGCGAATCTGCGTCTGCCTTAAGATTGAAGTACACCGATTTGTACTGAGGTGCCTCCCCCATCTGATTCTCATATGTTTCAGGTGAGATATACACATAGTTGTATACATGATTCCTGAATATGCCTGATACGGAGACTCTTATCTCTTTCATCTCGCTGTCTCTGACCGTTATTACATCGCCTGTTTTGATGTCGTACTGTTCTGCCAGCGCAGTATTGATCACAGCTTCCCCTTTGCCCGGATATTCTATCTTCGCACCGTCTTTATCCGCAAACTTCATATACCTGTCAACGTGCTCAGGTTCTTCCATGATGACCATGTTCACGGACTTTATGCCGCCATCATGAACCAGATCCCAGGTAGATTCACTGACGAGATCATAACAGGAAGTATCCTCCTCCAGCCGGTCTTTAAGACTATGGAAGCGTTCATCTTCTTCTCCATCACCCGCAATCGATGTATTCAGCGTTATTACTCCATCACCGACCTGTATCTCCCCATACTGATTGTCCGCAAATCCGCTTATGGAATCATTTATTCCAAAGCCTGTGAGCAGCAGCGCAGTACAGCCGCTTATTCCTATTATCATCATGAAAAAACGTTTCTTATATCTGAATACATTTCTGACACTTACCTTTCTCAGAAATTTCAGTCTCTTCCATATAAATGGGATATGCTCAAGGAACACCCTCTTGCCCGGCTTCGGAGCCTTAGGCCTCATAAGACTTGCCGCAGTCTCAGAAAGCTCGTATCTGCAGGAAAACCAGGTTGTGCCAACAGTACACAGAAGTGAAGCTGCCAGCACTCCAATAACCAGCGTCCAGTCTGTGGTTCTCTCAAGTGGCAGATGTATATACATCATATGATATGCATACCAGATAACCTCCGGAAATACATATGTACCTATAAGATATCCACCTGCACATCCTACTACAGCCGCAGTTCCCGAATAGATCATATATTTTCCCATGATCGCCGCCTTGCCATAGCCTAGAGCCTTCAGCATACCTATCATAGAGCGCTGCTCCTCAACCATCCTGTTCATGGTAGTCATACACACGAGCACGGCAACCAATATGAAGAATACCGGAAATACCTTTGCAACTCCATTCACTATGTCTGAATCGCTCTCAAAGCAGACATATCCGATATTCGTCTCCCTGCCGAGTATGTAATAGTTCACACCATCTGCATCATCCAGCGTTATGTCCTTCACCATATCCTCCGTCATACCCTTTGCCATGAGGATATCCTTATATCTGTCCAGTACACTGGTCTTACATATTGACTCCCATTCGTCCTTCCTGTCGTCTATATAGTCTTCATACTCATCGGCATACAGATCAAACTTTCTGTCAAATTTCACATATACATCGGTGTAGCATTCGCTGTCAAATGCTTCAGGGCTGACATATACAAAGCCCGCGATCTTACCATTTCCAAGGGTTGTGGTGCCTCTTTCAAAATTAATATAAAGAGGGGAGTTGACAGTTCCGACAACGGTGAATTTCTTCACCTTAAGGATATCCTGTGCACTGCTGTCCTCACCTTCTGCTGCATCGTCATCTGCCACCTCTATGACATCACCTATCTTTATACTGTCCATCTTGGCATCTACAACACATTCATCTTCCTTTTCCGGCATGCGTCCGTCCACAAGACTCAGTTTATTGATGTTTTCCGGAACTGACATAGTCTTCAACACCCTGTCATTTTCACCCTGGTTCTTGTATAGGACGTCCAGACTATAACCGCCCTCAGCGTACAGCACATCCTTCTCCCCGGCAAATGAATCCACGTCATCATCCGTATATCCAAGAGTTGACAGAAGATGCAGATCATAGAAATTTCCCTTGTCAAGGAAATTCGATATGGTATTCATCATGTCCGGCTTCGTCATCTTGAGACCCGAGAAGAATCCCACGCCCAGGGCTATGATCGCCATGATGGCTGCAAATCTTCCAAATGTATTTTTTATCTCACGAAATGTCGTGCGTCTCATCATTGATTTCATAGGCCACCTACCATTCCAGATCTTCAACGTTCCTGATGTTATCATTCATAACCACTTTCTCCACAGTTCCGCTCTTAACCGTGATGACTCTGTCCGCCATGGCTGTGAGTGCCTGGTTGTGCGTTATGACTATAACTGTCGTTCCCGTATTTCTGCATGTATCCTGAAGGAGCTTCAACACAGCCTTGCCTGTGTTGTAATCCAGAGCTCCGGTCGGCTCATCACAGAGCAGAAGCTTTGGATTCTTTGCAAGCGCCCTTGCTATGGCAACTCTCTGCTGCTCACCACCTGAGAGCTGTGCCGGGAAGTTCGCCATACGATCCTCAAGTCCCACCTGCTTCAGAACCGTTGCAGCATCCAGCGGTTCCTTACAGATCTGTGCCGCCAGCTCCACGTTCTCAAGTGCTGTAAGGTTCTGTACCAGATTGTAGAACTGGAACACGAATCCCACATCATACCTTCTGTATGCCGTGAGCTGTCTCTTATTCAGAGTTGATATCTCTCTGCCATCCAGCTTCACGCTGCCGCTTGTCAGAGTATCCATACCGCCAAGTATATTCAAGATAGTAGTCTTGCCCGCACCGGAGGCTCCGACTATGACGCAGAACTCTCCCTTTTCTATCTCAAAATCCACATCGCGCAGAGCATTGATCTCCACCTCTCCTGTCTTGTATACCTTCTTAACATCTTTAAATTCTACGTAGCTCATCCTGCACCATCCTTTCACTGTTCTTTCTTACAATCTCATCCAGACTCCACAGCCTTGCCTCGGTCACCCTGTCAAATTTGATCTCTATCCACTCTTCCGTTCCAGGCTTATATATTCCCGCAAAATCATCATTTTGTATTATCTCACAGTCCATCTCCAAAATAAACTTCTCTTCATCATCAGAGAGAACGACAACTGTAAAATCCAGATTTTCTTCCCCCGGCAAAATGTACCGATTTATCAAATGCCCCTCCAGAAGTCCGGGATCGTCAACAAACAAAACTATATGCCTATATCCGCCTACATTCTCGCTATTCACAAAATAATCCAGAGTACCATTTCTTTTCTGAAGCTCATTTGCCAGCATGTCTAACAAGCCCTTCACATCAGCTTCTCCTGCGGCAAAAGAGATTTCTCCATTCTTACGGTCCGCCAGATAAAGCTCATCATATCCTACCCATTCACCATCACCCGGATCACAGGCAAATGCTAGCTGAATCCTGTCATTTGTCTCATTTATCTCAAGCTGGCCTATGATATTTCTCGCTATATCAAATGCACTCTTTTTATTTCCATCACTTACTATTCCTATAACCCCGGTACGGCTGAGATCCAGCACCACCGGCAAGTCGTGGATAACTGCTGTTTTTATCTTCGCCTCATTTGCAACGTCTGTGAGCTGTACCTCTCTCTCCCGCTTTCCGCCAGCCTCCTGAACCACCACATGATCAGATATATCCACACTGCCAAGCCCCAGTCTGACCATAAGATGATTGCAGGCCCTCGATCTATTCAGACATTCAGCCTGTGCCTCCGAAAAAAGGATTTGGACTACAGGATTGAATCTATCTCTCATATTATCCAAAATTTCCGTCTTATCGATCTCAATCAATCTGCACAAATGCTTTGCATAATTATTTCTCCTGATAGATTCAAGCTCCCCCCGTTTCTCTTTCCCCGGTCTTGTCGAAAAATCCGCTATAGTACCCGGGATTACCCGCATCACTCCGAGGCCAATACACATAAGTATGAGCATAATGAAACCATACAGGTCTATGCCGGCGAATCCTATTGGATGCCAGCGCCCTCTATAGTAATACCCTTTCATGTCAGGATTCCTGCCCTTACCATTTACTGCCATAACTATCACGATCACAGCGATCACTGCCACAATGAGAATTTCCACCAGAAGTATCTTCATATTAAGCTTGTTCTGATTTTGGGGCGTAGAGGCCTTAGGCAGTACAAGCTTGTCCGGCGGCAAAAGCTTCTCATCCAGCTTACCCGTTTTTCTGACCTTATCTGTTGTTTCCGTTCCTTCCGCATTCTCCATATTTTTCATATTCCCCATGTGTCCCAAATCTATTATCCCATCAACACTCAATATATTTTAGTTCGAAAATATATCAGTCTGTCAAGTCCGACAATATATCCCATAAATATTTGTTATATATATTATACATCAGTAACCCCATATTCAGAAATCAAATTTATATATTGATGTTCCCACGACAAAAAAAGTCCCCCATACCTGCCTGATGCAGATACAGGGGACCTTTGTCTCATATACTATTTATGCTTTTTTGACTTTGGTGTAGCCGGTTCTTCAGCTGCTACAGCGTTATGATTTGCTGTCGCATATACCTTCTGAACTACTTTCTTTTTCTTCAATGGATGCTTTGGGTTTTTATCCATTTTGAACACTTCCTTTCTGTTTTCCTAAAATGTTATATAACAGAAATCTGCAGTGCATATGTCAAACGGTCATGTGCACCACCGGTTGTGCTATCCTTTTCTTATCTTTGACTATGTTATAGTCCTCTATGCTAGCAATGTCAAGAGGTGAGTGCTAATTATTTTGTGAAGATTTTGTGAAGATTAGGTACTCGCATATTAACCGGGAAAGCGTACTGCCCCTCGGCAAAGATATGGTTCAGATACCCCCAATTCCCCCGCAGTTCATTGACACCATTTTCTCAATTGGATATATTGTGGGTGTTATTAGCATTAAAAGTATTTGGTATCGGAGCTGTGATATCATATGGTATCGCTGTGCTTATGAAGATTACGATGGCGTGTATAAGTGCCATGACAAAAGAGAAGGAGGTGCAGAAATAATGAATATTCTTGACCTCTTTCAGGGTATTGCGACGATGTTTGAACAGTCGCCTCAGATAGTCATCGCCCGTATCGCGCTCATTTTACTTGGATTTTTACTTGTGTATCTGGGTATAAAGGGAACACTGGAGCCGCTTATCATGGTCCCGATGGGACTTGGAATGTCGGCGGTAAATGCCGGTGTCCTGTTCCTTGAAAATAACCAGACAGGAAATCTGATCATCAATCCCCTGCTTTCATCCACCGATGACCTGATGAAATATATGCAGATAGATTTTCTGCAGCCGATATACACACTCACATTCAGCAACGGACCTTGATGCCGGTTCGTCAGCCGCAGTCTCCATCATCGGCGGTGCGGACGGACCTATGGTTTTATTTGCATCACTCAAGCTGGCACCGGAGCTGTTTGTCCCTATATCTATAGTTGCTTATCTCTACCTCAGCCTTACATACGGCGGCTACCCGTACCTCATCAAGTTGCTCATACCGAAAAGCATAAGAGGCAAAGCCATCGTCAGGGAACAGAGAAAAAGTAAGATCACATCCAAACAGAAGCTGGTATTTGCAATCATCACAAATGCCATCCTGTGTCTGCTCTTTCCTGTTGCAGCGCCATTGTTCCTGAGTTTCTTCATCGGTATCGTCATCAGGGAAACCGGAATAGCTGTATATGTCAAGCTGGTCGGTGAAGAGTTCCTGTACTTTGCGACATTCTTCCTCGGCCTGATAAATGCTTTTCTTGTTATACCCCATACCGACCTTATTTCGATATTATAAATTTTTCGGTCAATTTTTCAAAAATAGCGTTTTCCATTTTTCCTTTCAAAATTCTAATATTATCATAACGCCCCGCATTTTTTATAAACCACTCGTGAACATCTGTATTCTTAATAAAGTCTTTCTCATCTTCCTGTAATGTTTTAAGTATAGAACAATACCAGTTATTAATAATTATTTGCTTTTGCTCAACAGTCAAATCAGCATATTCTATGCAGCCTCCAATACGAGAAAACATTGCTGGTCCAAGAGCTTTCTTAATCTCTGCCTCACTTCCAAAATTACACGTTAAAAGAAATACAGCTTGCCCAAGATCAATATCATAATTTGTATCTACATATCTTCCTTCATCAAACAGCTCATAAAAGGCGTTGTAAAATGCAGGGTTAACTTTATCAAATTCGTCGATTAAAATTACATTTGACTCTCTACCTACCATATCACGTGCAAAACTACTTTTTGAATGCTCTGCTCCAAAAACATAATTAAAAGCTTCTTCTGTCTGCATCATTGAAAACTGAATTCTTAGTAGATTACCACCTAAAGATTTACTAATGCTCTTTGCACTTTCTGTTTTTCCAACACCTGATGGTCCATATAACATAAGCACAACTGGCTTTCCATGTGTTCCCGTTGTCAATCTATACATTCCACTTAAAATTTGTTTTTTACACTTATCCTGCCCCAAAACATCATTATCGAGATTTTGATAAATTGTTTTTAATACTGTTCTTGTCAACTCAACATAGCTACTACTTTTATATTCTATATCTCCATCAAGCGCTGATTGTATTGATTCAAGAACTCGTCTTGGAGGATTCTGAACATAAAGAACACCTATCTGATAATTCAAAGTCACAATATTCATAAAATTAGATAATACATGCGGCATAACAGAACCATAGTCATCTGCTCTGACAATGCAATTATCCACATATAAATTTTTTTGTAATGCTGCTTCCCCAACACCAGATTCGTTAGGACGTAATCTCGCATTATAATGCTGTATTAATTCCATAAAAGGTATCGTAATCTCATTCTTAGGAAGATTATCAGCTAAATATTGTTCAAAATCCCTTTTTGAGCCAGTAAAAACAACAACTTGATTAATCAACTGCTTCCACCCCCGCAAGTAATACATCAAACACATCTAAAAGTTTCTGCGAAGCGGTATTATCTTCCACTTCGTTGCTTTCTTCATATGATGGGTTATCTTTTGGAATTATTGATACATCCATCTCCAATTCCTTGCTCACATCTAGCATATCAAGAGAAGTTCTACCTACTTTTATTGCATAAATGCTTAAATTCATTTTGAGCAAATCACTAATTGTATACCCATTCTTAAACGAATTGATATTAAATCTCAATATAACCTTGCTTTTCCCCTTTGTTCCTACAAATTCATAATATCCTTTTGCATTCTTCAAAGCATTTTCCAGTTTATCAATTGCAATATTGAATTCTCCAGCTGGAACAGATGAACCTGTTTTTAGCATGGACAAATATGGTGATACCATAACCATATATGAGAGAGAATCTTTTTCTGCTGAAATTATGTAGCCATCAAATCTTTTTATAGCACCTCTGGCTGTTTTTGACGCAGATTTTTTTGCAGAATCATCGTCTACAATTTGTAGAAAATCTGTAAGAATGGTATTCTTCATAATATTTTTTACCATTTTATTGCGATTCAAAGCAAACCCTGCCGAAATTTCTCCATTAGCAGATGCTTCCCATCCAATAAGTGCTTTGAAAATTCCACCAATTCCAGCTTTAGCAGTAGCACCTACTTCTTGTTTCTCATTTGCCTCACTTGATTTAAGCAATTCAGTTGTTGTTTCAAGGCTTCCACCTGCAATGATCTGAACATAGTCCGTAACAGAATCCTCATCAAAATAAACAATTTTACAAATCTTATTTGCCATATCATTCTACCCCCAATGCCTTAAACACCGCATCTTCCGCACTCTGATACGGAATCAACTGAAATGCACTCATCAGATCAGCCGGAACGCTTGCAAAATCAACAAATGAGGTACTTGGAATCAGCACCTTCTTTGCACCGCTATCCAGGCACACTTGAAGCGTGTTTGCAAGTTCATCCACCTTTATCATTGTGCCACTAATTGTTATATCTCCCAACACTGCCAAGTTGCTGACAACAGGCTTTCCAAGGGCAATCGAACAAAGTGCAATCAATGTTGGAAGTGCCAATTTGTCTGTCATACCGATACCCTGCAAATCCTGATAATTGATGATGTAATCCTTGGTTGAGGTGCTGATAGAGCCACTGATCCGATTGCCGTTGGCTTTCAGATAATTAAATGCCGTGTTCACAGCTTCCTTGCATTTAGAATCGCTACCTAAGCCAGTCCGTTCAATTTTGCCATTGCCTGGAAGCATCTGGCTTTCCAAACGAATTACACCAATCATGCCACTTTTTCCTCTGGATACGGTATAAACCTGTCCCGGATTACACATTCCATCCGGTATCAGCTTACCTCCACCCTGTTCTGGTACGGGAACATAATGTTCTGACATATCTTCTAGATCTATATAAGAAAAGTTTACATCATAAAATTCCATACCGCCCAGCTTCTTCAATTGCTCCTTGACACGGCGACGCATTTCCAATGCAAGCTGAATAATTTCTTCCAGTTCTTCTTTGGTAAACTCACCATTTGGATACATCAACTTCAGATAACCGTCTATCATACGACGAACCGCAATTGTATCACGCTGATTCAGATTTCTCCCCAAGCGGAAGTAGTGGTCAAGTGCATCTCCATATTGCTCCTTGCGAAGTTCTCGGATGAACTCTGCTAAATAGTCACTGATAAAACCATAATCATTAGTAAAATGTTCCGGTCTGAACTTCGGTATCTCCCATCCTGGAAGATAACAGTGCATACGATCAAGAAATGCTGTATCTGTTCCCATTTCCTGCGGGAAAGGTGCAAACAGACTGGACGTTTTCAACAGCACATCCACACTCTGATTGATATTTCCCACAAATACCATGGACGCAGTAGCCGCTTTTTCTTCTTTGCCACGGGCAAAAGAGCCGGATGCCATGTAATCCTTCATAATCTGAATGCCATCTTTATCTTTAAACTTGATACCTGCCACTTCATCAAAGGCTACACAGTCCCATAAGCCGACCAGTCCGACCGTTTTGCGTCCCATATTGTAAAACAGGTTTGCAACCGTCGTCTGTCCACCGGAAATCAAAATACTGTTTGGTGAAATCTCTTTGTAAAGATGAGATTTACCGGTGCTTCTCGGTCCAAGCTCACAAAGATTAAAGTTATTCTCAACTAATGGAATCATACGGGTCAAGAGCAACCATTTCTCACGGTATGTAAATTCATCCGGCTCCATACCGATAGAACGGAGAAGAATATCCAGCCATTCATCTTTAGTAAATGCTTTTCGTCCCTGCTTCAGCTCATCAATATCAATGTGCGGCATCTGGATCGGTGTCAGCTTACGGATACTGATTGGTGAAATATCTTTCTGCTTTTTCTGTTTGGAACGAAGTAGATTTCCATCAATGTCCTCAATACCAAAATTATTGTCGCCTTCAACCTCATAATCCAGCTGAACAATACACCAGATACCGCCACAGAGCAGGCGATCAAATTTTTCCGGATATTCGTCGGCAATTGGTACATTACCAACGCCCAAATTAGAAAACTCTGCAAAAAAGCAATCCTTTTTCATATCCAGTCGAACAGTCACCATATCAATGATCGTGTGGCTACCTTTTTTACGCAACTGAGACAGAATCTTCTGTGATTCATCCGGGCGTACAAAGTTGTCAGCAAGAATACGCTTCACGTTCTGTACACCTTTCTCTATAACAGTCTCATCATCTGAACTGCAATACTGTCCCAACAAGAACTCAAGAACATACACTGGGACATTCGCCCCTTCTTTAATTTTCTTTGTCAGGTCTTTCCGAACAATCTTACCGTCAAAGTTCTGACGGAGCTTGTTCTTTATTTCTTCGCGGGTACTTTCACCCTCTGCAAATTGCTCCATCTTTCTCTCCTCCTGCGGCATTAATTAAAAAAATCAAACTCGTCCACCGCAAAGGCGATGTCAATCTGAAATGGCTCCCGCTGTGGCATCTGTAATCCCTGTTCATCTGCAATTACCAAATAATAAGTAGCTGTATTGCTGTATTTTAGAGATTTTAGATTAAACTGACAACGGAAAGTTCTTTCTGCACCGTTATCGCTGGTCTTATCTGCAATAATCTTCTGAATATCACTAATCTGTTTGCCGTCCTCATCTGTAAAATAAACTTGATAGGTTGCTGCTTCACGATTTGTACTGACCGCATCTTTTTGATAGAAGTTCAACGAAAAAATCATATTGCTGATTTTACGGTTTGCGGACAGTAAATTGACCGTTACCGGCTTGGTATCATATTTCTGCTTATTTCGCCTATATTCCATAGAGTCATTGCGGAGATAATGATACTCAATCACCGGAACAACCATTTCCTGTAAACTGATACCACCATGCACAAAATTCATACCACCGCCATTCATCTTGATACGGATACTTTCTCTCGGTGCAAATCCATCAAATTCCGTTTTTCCGCCCAGGAACTTCACCGGCAACAGGTAGTTCGGCTGTGCGCCTTTCTGCATGATCGCATAGCGTCTGCCATATTCCACATCCATGCCGTTAAAGCTGGTCTTATCTACCTTGTCATCCTCTGTCAGCAGACTATATGTATAAAGGAATCCATGATCTGCCGTAATTAGAATATTCGTTCCACCAAATTCATTTACAATAATACGCACAAGGTTCTTCAATTCTGAAATCGCCTTGTCACACGCAGCAAAAACAGCAGTATCCGAAGTGTGGCTGGCTTCATCTATGGTATCGTGGTAAATATAGACCACATCCATACCTTTTACCAAAGCACTTCTTTCCGCTCGTTTCATAGCAATGATGTCATTATACTTTAAAGCCACGCTTGCCGAATCTTCTGTTTTCAGAACCTTATCCCTATAAGTACTTGCCGTAGACCGTCCATCTGCCAAAACCGTCAAAATATCGTTCCGAACCTCTACTGTCAGTTCTTTGTGCGGCAACAAAGCTGCCATACCAAACTTTGTAGTAGAAGGGAAGATACTCTGCATACTGCTGATAGAAACCTTACTTTGCGTTTCTCGCTGAAGCTGATCTGCCATCGTAGCTGCCACTTCATAACGCATAGCATCTGAAATAATCACAAATACTTTGGTGTCCGAAGTCTTAATCCGAGAACGGTAAAATTCTTCCTGCTGCGGTACTTCCAGAACTTTACCGTAGGTTGCCAGTTCATCTGCACACACATCTGACCAGTTATTACCCAACTCGCCTAAGAACCAGTGCGTATAAAGTCCCTCCACCTTATCGACAACATGCTTGAACAAATCATCCAGCAGAATATTGGAAGTCTCCAAACTCTTTTGAAAACTAAGATGGAACAAACGGTAATAAGTGTCCATCTGATAGTAGCTCTCAGTATATTCTTTCCAGATACTTTTCGCTTCTGCGGTATGGAATCCGGCAGAATGTTCCTTAAAGAAACTTTGCATATTCGCCACTTGTAAGATACCGTCATAAAAATTCTCAAATGGCTCATACCATACACAAGTTCTACGTTTTTCAACGGTATTCGTAATGGTATCCACATCAATAATATGGTCACTGATCTCTGTCATTAGCTTTGTCAGAATCACTTCGTTAATACACGGAAAGCACTCTGTTCCTAGCAAATCTTCTACTGTCAGCTTTTCAAAACGCTGATACAGACGAGCTTCATCCTCAACATAACGTGCCACATCATATAATTGCGGAATGTTATCACTATGAATCCATTCAGAAATAAAATCATAGCAATATGCCTGATGGGGTATGGAAATAAAACTGTCCAGTCCGGCAAGATATTCCTGCCGCATGGTACGGGTTGCTGCAGTTAAAAGCAGATGAATTGCCAACTGCCCAAGATCTGGTTCTTCCTCCACAAATCCACATCCCTGACGAACCATCGCCCAAAAAGCTGCGTCTGCATGATATTTTACAAAATCCTGATAAACCGTATTATTATTCAAATCTAGTCCCGCCTGGAACACACTACGGAGAATCATATTAGGCTGTGCATCTTTCAATCCACAGATTGCCGCCATGACAGCCATGTGTAACTGTGCCGGTGTTTCCGGAACTTTATTCTGTGTGCTAACTTTCAAACGACGGTCTTTCGCATTGAAGTAAGCACGATAATTTTTAACCTGTTTCCTCATTGCCGGATTTGATATAAGTCCCATTTCATCCATCCATATGGAAATCAAATCTGCCCGGAACTCTTCACTATAAAGTTCCACATCTAGAAGCCAGTTATCATCTGGGCGGTTATAGACACACGGACTGTAAACCAAATAATTTGTGGTCAGATCATCTATCGAAAGTAATTTCTTCACAGAAAACACATTATTGCCAGTCAGAGCAATGACCTTTGCATTTTCCAGAACCACTTCATCCAGTTTATCCTCAAATTCCTTATCTTCATCGTACCAAAAAATGATACGACGCTGGTAAAACTCAGGCAGAGGTGCAGCAAACCTGCGGTTCAAGTCCTGTATTACTTTGTCTGTATCCATGCTGCATTATCTCCCTTCCATATTTTTTACATAAATAGTGCTTCGTGCCGCACCCTCTTTTCTCAAATAACCGTCCTTAACCATATTCAGCAAGACAGCTCTGGCTCTACGATGTTTTACATCTAAAATCTCTACTGTTTCAGCAGTAGTAATAGAGCCATTTTCCAATACATATTTATAGATTTGTTGTTCCTGTTCACTATCCGGCATTTTCTCTGTCGTATCTGGCACTTCATTGTCACTATCCGGCATTTTTTTCATATTATCTGGCACTATTTCTGTTTTATCCGGCACTTTATTGTCATTATCTGGCATTTTGTCAATAGTATCCGGCACTTTAATGGCGTTATTGAGGTCAACAGTGCCATCAACCTGTCCTCGATAAATATTAATACGCAAATCAACTTCGCCACCAATAAACTCCGGCTCCTGCAGTCCGGCAGCTTTTACTTTGTCAATAATTCTCGGAATGCCGCTTCCCCAATGCTCGATCAGGTTCATATAAGCAAACGTGGCGGAATGCTCTATGCACTCGCAGATGTGGTCACGGGACTGACGGCGAGAGCAGATGGAAAGAAGTATGTGACTCAGAGCGCACATGTGAATTTTATCCGGAACGTATCGGAGGGGACTGTCCATGCGAAGGGGATCCTGGTCCGCCGTGGCCGTACGATCACGATCGTGCGGAGTGAGGTGACAGATGAGAAAGGAAATCTCCTTGCAGATGTGACGGTGGACATGTTCTGCCTGGGAGAAAAATAATAGTAAGAAAATACTGTGAACGGCAGCATGGTACTGGACCATGGATGCGGTACCTGACAACACAGGCGCATGCCCGGGATGTGCGGCTGTGAAATGGGGCAGGAAACGGATGATCCCGAGAGATAAAAATGATGGAAAATCCGCTTGGAAAACAGACAAAAACAGCAAAAATCACAAAGGTTAAAAATGAGACAACTCATCCAGGCGTGTCATGGTCGGAAAATGCCGTATTTTCAAAGAAAATTTAAGGTTTCACCTTGACATGCGGAAAAACTCTGTATATAATAATGGGGCGTGCATCGGGTACGTCCCGTTTTTTGTGCGCATAAAGGCTGAAAGCAGCAACCAACAGTCAATATCACAGGAGGTGAAAAGAATGCCAACATTTAACCAGTTAGTAAGAAAAGGTAGAGAGACTACTGTAAAGAAATCTACAGCTCCGGCACTCCAGAAAGGATACAATTCCCTTCATAAGAAAGCCACAGATACATCTGCTCCGCAGAAGAGAGGTGTATGCACAGCTGTTAAGACTGCAACTCCTAAGAAGCCTAACTCAGCTCTTAGAAAGATTGCCAGAGTACGTCTTTCCAACGGTATTGAAGTAACAAGCTATATCCCGGGTGAGGGACATAACCTTCAGGAGCACTCCGTTGTTCTGATCCGTGGTGGTCGTGTTAAGGACCTTCCGGGTACCAGATACCACATCATCAGAGGTACTCTTGATACTGCAGGCGTAGCCAACAGAAAACAGGCGCGTTCCAAATACGGCGCTAAGAGACCGAAAGACAAGAAATAATTTTAATTAGGTAGAAGTTCTATTAGATTTAGAATGAATGTGCCGGACTTTGATATTGATCCTGTAGGTTGCAGGGAATCATAGAACCGCGCACGAGACGCAACAAGACTTAGGTGAGCAATTTCGTGAAAAGGCGAAGAAGACGGCTGTTCAAGAAATTGAATTCGTCGCCAAGAAAGAGGCACCATGCGTGGTGGCGCGCTGAAAGACGCGCTCGTTTCGCAGGTGTGCTTATTCGCTAAGTTCGTGAAAGACCTCACTAAGCGAATAATGCGAGTACCTAAGATCTAATGAATGGCTCCCGCGGCTCCCCGCCGGAGCAGATATTAAGGAGGGAAGTAACGTGCCACGTAAAGGACATACTCAGAAAAGAGACGTAT
>OKRU01002282.1_pt1 | contig 17374 bp, 10 predicted proteins | sample 1601131 | NCBI WGS metagenome assembly OKRU01 (sample SAMEA3541558, study PRJEB24748) | human gut metagenome | biome: human gut; feature: human-associated habitat; material: faeces | place: China | collected 2012
ATTTCTTAAAAGATATGGAAGTTGGATAATTTTAAAACAACGGGAAATAACATCCCTAAAGTGACATCCGGCAATCAGGGAGCAGACGGAAAAACAAAGGAATCAAACTGACAATACCCCCGGAATAAAATAATCCAGTCCTCAATAATTTTATTGTCGTGAAAAGCTATACTTATTTATAGGTAATACAAAACCTACATATCTGAAATTAGTAGGTCTTGTCTCTCTTTTCTTATAGTTCAGTTGAAAAATTAAAAAGAGGCAACTCTCCTTTTAAATTTTTATCTGTATATCATTCTGTTACCCACACTAAAATCAGATAGGCTAGAATCAAAATCCTCATTTACATATCAGACACATTATTTGAACCCTATCTTTATTAAACAAAGACAATTCTTTTCCTGCGTTTTCAAAGGAAACAGATATTTTTATACTTCATAACTCTAAAGCGTTAGTCTTTTTTTAGAAAAGAAAATTATTCATTTCAATTCAATAGTTATAAGAATTAATCTATATTTGCATATGTTTGATTATAGCATTAGTCATAACACAAACCATATATTGACAAAAAATGAAGAACCTATTACTATTTATCACCTTATTATATAGCTTTTCTATTTCAGCGACACCTCAAAAGGATATTCTGAAAGCAAGATACGACTCTTGCCATACTTACATTAAGAATAACCGTGAACAATTTCCTGTAAATGTATTACGCTGTGCCCGTATGGAAATAGAAATCGGAGAAGCATTGGAAGATAAATCTCTTATATTAACCGGTTATATTGATACCGGACGGGCTTTGTTTATACTTTATCAATACCAAATGGCATTAGAATATGTTCATAAAGCGCTACAACTAAGTACAATATTAAACGATATGGATAGAAATGCAGAAGCCAAACGACTCTGCGGAGCTATTTATACAAATCTGGATGACATTTATAATGCACGAAAATACTTAAACGAAGCTATCGCTTATTATGAATATAAGAAAGATACGACTTCCCTGATCCGAAGTTTGGGAACAATGGCTATTTCCATGGGTAAAAATGAACAATACGAAGAATGTATTCAGGTACTGAATAAAGTTTATAAAATGAGCGAAATTCGGAAGGAATACAGGACAATGCAAATTACAATGCTAAACCTATCAAATGCCTATTGGAGTTACAATAACCCCGAAAAAGGCATTCAGTTAATAGACAGTATGCGATCCGTTATTCCCATCGCTTATATTACACCTCAAGACAGCGTTTTTATTCAATATAGAATCGGTGAATATCTTTATAGCAAAAAGCAATATGCGGAAGCGAAGAAAATATTAGAAAAGAATTACGAACAAGCAAAGCGATATAAAAATTCCGAAGTCTTATCATGTACACTCAGTATTTTAATCGAACTAACCAAAGAAGAAAAGGATTTTGAAGCTTCTACCAAATATTGCGAAGAACTACTCAATCTCCACGATTCGATAGAAGGAACGGAAGTAAAGAAAAGAATCGGAGAAATGGAAGTGATCTATGAAGTATCACAAAAAAACGCGGCAATCGATCATCTTATCCTACAAAACAAATGGAACAAACAGCGTTTGATTCTTATTTTACTTATCATCATAACTATCAGTGCTATCGTTATTATCAAAATCAAAACAAATGCAAAGTTGGTTGCTTCCAAAGTTCACCTTTTGGATGAAGAGCTGAAAAACAAGAAAAACGAACTGACCAACATGGCTATTTATTATTATGAGTTGAAGAAAATGGTTGCAAATCTATACGTAAAATTAAAACAGATTAATTATCATTGCAAAGATACGGAAACCAAACAATCTTTAGCCGGTGTTTGTACCTCTATGGCTCAAAACTCCACATTGGACGAAACTAAAAACAAAATCAATAATTATATAGATACGAATTACAGTGAATATATATCACGCCTCAATGAAAAATTCCCGGATCTTTCTGATTCGGAGAAACGAATCTGTACCATGCTGTTAATCGACTATACTACCAAAGAAATATCCGATGTACTCAATATTTCAGAAAAGAGTATTAACAATATACGCTCTAAAATAAGGAAAAAGATGGATGTGCCCGAGAACTTTTCTATCTCGCAATTCCTGAAAAACATCTGATTCCATATCATATTTCTTTCTTATTATTTTCTTACATATCATTGATTTTCAATAAAATATAAGATACATGAGATGAATATTATATCATCTCACATGTTCAAACATCCTTTTCTGTATATTTTTGGATATATCTAATTTTAAACAAATGATTATGAGAAAATTTACTTCCTTTATGTTCGCATTGATCGTGTGTTTATCCGTAAATGCACAAAAAACATTTTTCTCTTGTGACTTCAATAATGGAATTCCCAAAAGTTTTGCTTTATATGATGAAGACGGCAACACCCCTTCTGATGAAGCTAAACGAATGGGGTTCGAAGTCGGCAAACCATGGATTTCGTACGGAGCGTTTGAAAACGATCCGACAAACCTTTCTATCATGAGCACTTCTTCGTACTCACCGGCGGGAACTTCTAACGATTGGATTGTGACACCTGCTATTCATATTGAATCTCCCAACGCCTACTTCATGTGGAAAGTAGGGAATTTTACAAAAAAGAAAGACGGCTATAAAATATTAGTTTCAACCAAAGGGCAAACCTTAAATGATTTCACGGATGCCAAAGTTCTCTATCAAAGCGATAAGGGGGAAGACAAGGAACTTTATATTTATACTCATATAGTTCCTTTGCAAGAATATGACGGTCAAACAATCTACATTGCAGTAGTTAATAATAGTACGGACAAATCATTTTTATTGATGGACGACTTCTTTGTAGGAGAATTACATCAGTCTGTCGATCTTATAAATACAACTAAAAATGTTTTGAATAGTGACAAAAAGATCAACATTAAGTGTTCTCTGATAAACAATGAAATACTTAGTTTCGAACATGATATCACAGTGACACTGAACATCAATAATGATACCTTTACAAAGAATATCGAAAAATTGAAGTTAGCTTCAGGAGCAAAACAAGATGTCATCTTTACCGGAATCTCTGCCCCAGCAGAGGGAGAATCTGCAAACTATACGATTACGGCAACTTATACGGATGAATCCGCAAACGAAATTGTGAAAACTATCAATTCCGCTTTATTTCGGATAGGTTCAATTTATTCGAGAAAGGTTGTCGTGGAAGAAGGTACCGGTACTTGGTGCGGTTACTGTCCACGTGGCATCGTCGGTATGAAAGCAATGAAAGAAAAACATCCTGATGACTTTATCGGTATTGCCGTACATGATGACATTATGCGGGTTGATGAATATATAGAAGGTATAACTCCGTATGTTAGCGGTTTCCCTATTGCCATCGTCAATCGTTCCGAAACTTTAGATCCATCGACTCCTACCCTTGAAAGTCAATACAAAAAAGAAATCATAAAACCTTCTATCGCTTCTGTAAGAATTAAAAAGGCTGAATTTGGCGACAAAGACAGCACACTCATACGAGTGAATGTTTCCTCATCTTTCGCATTTAATGCAGATCGTGCAAATCTGAATTTTCGTTATACTTTTGTTGTCATTGAAAACGATGTAAAAGGAACAAGTTCTGATTATAATCAAACAAATTATTATGCCGACGGAGCAGGAGGAAGAATGGGAGGATTCGAATCATTACCCGATCCGGTACCCGCATCCGAGATGTCATACCAAGAAGTGGCACGTTTTATCACTCCATTTAATGGTATAGAACAAAGTATCGCACAAACAATAGAAAAAGATAAGGAAACTTTATACGAATACACATTCCCTACTCCTAAAAACATTATGCACAAGAAAAACATAGAAGTAATAGTATTGCTGTTAGACCGGATTACAGGCGAAATCTGGAATGCAGATAAAATTGAAGCTAAAGATATGGGATACAATGCTTCTATCAATGGAATGGAAACGACAAAAGATGTAGATAATACCTTTAAAGCTTATGCTATAGACGGCAATTTGTTTATTTCATGGAACACGGAATCCACCACTCCTGCACGCGTAGAAATGTTCGGTCTGGATGGTAAAAAAGTCAAAGACGTATATTTTGAAAATGTATTGGATGGTTTGTCCGTTCCTGTAAATAACTTAAAGGGCATCTATGTCATAAAAGTATATAACGGGAAAGATGTCTTTGTAAAAAAAGTAATACTATAATACAACATCTATTTCTCTTTAAACAATGCTCTAATTGATATCACACTTTATTTCTTGGAATCTATTTTGAATTACATTTGAAATACGCTATTTAATCAATTAATACAAAGCCTATGAAAAAGTATCTTTTACTATCATTAGTAGTGGGAATATTAATTTCCGTCACTTTTGCATTTGCAGAAACCGGGAACACTCTCCCGTCTGATCTTAAACAAACAGTTAAGCAAGACCGGACAAAAGCCTCCGGTCAGATCAAAAACAAACAGCCTCGTCTCAAAAAAGCTCCCGCTTACTACCCGAAAGCATATCAGACAAAGAAAATCTATGGCTTCCAACTGGCAAGCGACGGTTCCGATGAAGGTTTCGTTGAATTTAATCTAAAAGACCTGTCGACAACCACTGTATTATTCCCCGACAATCCGGACTACATCAATTTCCAAAACCTAGTTGGTGGTGCCTATGGAGACGGTACTTATTATTACTTCAACGGGACTGATGCGTCTATTGCCACAGAATTCGATAAAATAGACCTAAGTACAGGTAAGAAAACAATTCTATCGGATTACTATACGGCAGGGCTTCAGGTCATAAAGCCTTACGATATGACCTACGACTACTCTACCCATACCATGTATGGACTGATAACCAGCAACAAAGATAACTTCTATGCACAACGCTTGGTCACAATAAGGCTGACTGACGGATATGCAGAAGATGTAGCCATATTGAACGCAATGTACAGTTCTTTGGCTGCCAGTTATGATGGTCACTTATATGCTATAAAAGAAAACGGATATTTGGTAGAGCTGAATAAAAAGGACGGAACAGAGCAAAAGATTCTCGAAACAGGATATATACCCAAAGTAGAATTACGCCAATCCATGGAATTCGACCATACGGACGGGAGTCTATATTGGGCACTGTCAACAAAAGATTATGAAGGAAATCTGATAAAAATAGACATTCAGAATAAAGAGGCAATTGATTTAGGTACATTGGGAGAAAACGCACAAATATCCGGGATGTATATTCCATTTTTAAGAAATAACCTTAATGCGCCCGCCGCCGCCGAAAATTTAAAGCTTACCCCTGAAACCGGAGGAAAACATGAGGCGACATTAAGTTGGAAGAATCCGGAACTAACCATTAATGAAGATCCGTTATCAAGTATTACCAAAGTAGAAGTCTACCGAAACGACGAATTGGTGAAAACTTATGAATCACCAACCAAAGGCCAAACCATGTCATTCAAGGAAACGAATGTACCCAATGGTTTCAATACCTATAAAATTGTTGCATTTAACAGTGCAGGCGAAGGTGCTCCTGCTACCGTTACCGGTTTTGTAGGACGTGACGTTCCTGATGCCGTAACCGACATAACCTTATCAAAAACCAATGCAACTTCTATAGAACTCACGTGGGAATCACCCGAAAAAGGAGTATCCGGCGGATGGATAGATCAATCAACCTTAACTTACAATATAGTCCGTTTCCCGGACAGTACGGTTGTAAAAAGCAATTTTGCAGAGCAAACATACACCGAAAATAATCTGACGAATCTGAAAACTTATTACTATCGGATTGAGCCCCAAACCGCCGACGGTAAAGGGGAAATAGCTGAATCAGAACATATTCAAGTCGGAGAATATTGCTCTATACCGTATCAAACAAACTTCATCTATCCTGATGAAAGTGATTTATGGACGATAATCGATGCTAATGAAGACGATTTTATGTGGGATTTCGACGCATATTTATTATCGTTATTTTTCCCTGAATCTAAACCGGGATCTGCATTTTTCAGCGGATGGGATTCGGATGACTGGATCATTTCACCACCTATCAAACTAGAAAAAGGGAAACATTATGAAGTTACTTTTGATTCGCAAATCAGAGAATTGGATATAACTCAATTGGAAGTAAGCATTGGCAAAGAAAGCACTGTAGAGTCTCAAAAAATGATTAGAAAAAGAACACTGACAAATACAGACTTCCAAAAAGAACAGATATTATTGCCGGTATTTGGAGAAGATGGTAATTATCATATTGGTATACGGGTAAACTCGACCGATACAGAACAAAAGCAAATAGTACGACTGACTTATCTGGAAGTTAAAGAAACAACCGCCGGCTCTGTACGGGGAAAAATTATCAGTGATGGAGCACCGATAGAAGGAGTCACCATTTCTTATAAGCAAGAGGACAAAATAATCACATCTGCCCAAACAGACGCCGAAGGTAATTATGAAATCCCTTATATCGCTGCAGGTACTTAGTTGTATAGTAGATAAAGAAGGTTACAGCACTATCGAGAAAGAAGTCACCGTAGAGGAATTAGCTTCACTGACACTGGATTATTCATTATTCCTCAGAGGAACATCTAAAATAACCGGTAAGATAGTAGATGCAAGAAACCAACCGGTTGCAGACGCTGCTGTCAGACTAACCGGATACAAAACATATCAAACCCGAAGTAAGGAAGACGGTTCGTTTGAAATTCCAGATGTATACAATGCTTCTTATCAGTTCATTGCATTCAAGATAAAGCATGAACAATTCACCCGGCAGATTAGTGTAAATGAAGATATGGTATTAGGTGATTTGCAGTTGGAAGACAAACTATTGCCACCGACCGGTGTAAAAGTAGACGCCGATAATACGAAATCTACGGTTATGTGGCAAGAACCGGTGGATATAAAAACATTCCGCTACGATGATGGTACGGTAAGAGGAGTCAGAGGATATAATGGAGGAATGGAAGCAACAAATCTGTTAAAGGTGTTAGGTAGTGTATACCGACAGGCAGCTATATTAACAGGCATGTCGTGGTACACAGTGGAAGATGGATACCGCGACCATGATACGGTAGACATATTTGTTTTTGATCTGGATGAAAATGGAGAACCTTATAATAAGATTCTTTATCATGCAAGTAACGTTTTAAATAAAACGGATAAATGGATGACACATACCTTCGAACAACCGGTAGAATGTCCGAATGGTTTTGTTATTGCTTTAAGTTGCGACGGCTTCGCATCTTTGGGTGTTGATGACGGTGCAGGTTCCGATTACCCTTTCCATGCAGGAACTCAATGCGGCTCAAAAGATTATACGTTATATCCGTTTAGTTATATTGAGAATGAGAGTGGTGGAGATGAAATGAAACAAAATTTCATGCTACGGGCAGAAGGAGTACCTGTAGGGCCTGAGTTCGAACGGATTGTTCCTGCGAACCAGACAATGCAAAGACAAATTCCAATGGAAAAAGGAAGTTCCGTATGTAAAATAGAGACAAGATTATTGGATACTCCGGTTGAAACAAAATCAAACATCTCAAATACTCAAAAAACGGAAGAGACCTATCATCCTGCTTATAATGTATACCGTTTTAAGGAAACCGATGAAAAAACACCTGATAACTGGAACTTATTAACCACTGAACCTGTTAACGAATCAACTTATCAGGACAGAAGTTGGAGCACTTTATCCAAAGGAGTTTATAAGTATGCAGTAGAAGCGGTTTATACTGGCAACAAAGTATCTGACGCCGTTATAACAGGAAAAGCAGGGAAAGATATGGCTACAACTATTACGGTCACTCTCTCTACCAACCTTGAAGGAGCTTCAACAGAAGGAGCAGTCGTTCAATTGTCAAGTACGGACAATCGTTATACCGGTAAAGCGGATGCTTCAGGAAAAGCAGTTCTATCCGGTGTTTGGAAAGACAACTATGAACTGTCCGTAATGACATTAGGTTGTGAAACATATACCAAAAAGGTAGATTATTCTACGAATAACGAATATCAGGAAAACATTCAGTTAAAAGAAAAGATTGTGACTCCGAATAAGCTAAAAATTGAGAATACGGAAAAGACAGATGAACGCATGTTCAGTTGGAATAGCTTCAAGATATCCGATGATTTTGAATCGCATCAGGATTTTGCCATCAACTCACCGGGAAGCATAGGTTGGAGTTATATTGATGGTGATGGTGCACCGACAATTAATATGTCAACACTGACTCATGGAGATATCGTACATCCGGGTATGAATAGTCCGATGGCTTATATAATTTTCAATCCGGCTTTAACCAAGCCATCACTGGAAGGAACAATAGTTCCTCATAGCGGTGACAAAGTTCTGGCTTGTTACAGTGCTTCTCACGCTGTTAATAATGACTATATCATTTCTCCCGAACTGAATACACCGGATGATTTCACTTTCTCATTCTATGCCTATTCATTCGGAGCAAGTGAAAACAATTATGATAAAATACGAATAGGATATTCATTCACCGGCAAAGAAGAAACTGACTTTATCTGGTTGACTCAAACTCCTATTGATATTGAAGATGATTATTGGACTCCATACAGCTATACAATCCCTGCAGGAGCACGTTATGTAACAATTAATTGTGTTTCAGAGCATCGAATGATTCTCTTAATTGACGATATTTATATCGGTACTCAAACTGAAGGTTATATAAGCCCAACGAATGGCATTGGTCATCATACTTATGAAATTTATCTGGACGGCAAGAAAGTAGCGACTCAAAACGAAACTACCTATCTGTTCACAAAGTTAGAAGACGGTAATCATACCGCAGGCGTAAAAGCCGTATATGCTACAGAATCTACGGCAATATCCACCATTAACTTTGAAATTTCAGGAAGTAGTATTGAAAATGTAACCGATGAAGAGGTAACACTGTATCCGATACCTGTTAAAGACCGGCTATATATTGATGGTCAATATGACAAACTGTCTATATATGACGTAAGCGGGATGCTAAAAAGTGAATATGATAAGCCCGTTTCATCAATTGACGTTACCAATTTAAATACCGGTGTATATATGGTTAAAATAATCAGTGGCGATAAGACTTTAACCAAGAAATTGATAATAGAAAATAATTAGTGACAACTTAAACCTTATCTTACCCAAGCTTACAACGTTTATTGTAAGCTTGGGTTATTTTTAGACAATTCCACAGACTTCGGCTTTAGCTTCCCGAATCAAATCCTGCGGAGCTATTTTTATCTGTAAACCTCGCACACCGGCGCTTACATATATATAAGGAAAAGACATACAGGTTTCATGGATATAAGTCGGGAAATGTTTCTTCATACCAATCGGAGAACAACCGCCACGAATATATCCCGTCAGTGGTAAAAGTTCTTTCATTGGTATCAGGTCACACTTTTTATTACCTGAAACCTTTGCTGCCAACTTTAAATCGACTTCATGCTCTCCGGGTATAACGCAAACAAAATATCCCGTTTTATCTCCCTGCAATACCAATGTTTTAAATACCTGTTCTATATCCTCGCCTAAGCTGGCAGCCACATGAACTGCAGAAAGATCGTTTTCATCTACGTCATAGGGTATAAGCTCGTATTCCACTTTCGCTTTATCAAGCAAGCGAGCTACATTTGTCTTATTAATCTTTGTCATAATCCTAATTCTTCTTTTATGAATTTCGGCGTATAACCTTTGCCACTCAAGGCCACTTCTTCCGGTGTACCGGTAGAAAGCAACTGCCCCCCTCCTTTTCCACCTTCCGGACCCATATCTATGATATAATCCGCCATCTTGATAACATCCAGATTATGTTCTATCACGATAACCGTATTGCCCTTATCCACCAACTTATTCAATACATTCATCAATACACGGATATCTTCGAAATGCAATCCGGTGGTCGGCTCGTCAAGTATATACAGCGTCTTACCCGTATCTCGTTTCGAAAGCTCGGTAGCTAGTTTCACACGCTGACTTTCTCCTCCGGAAAGCGTAGTGGACGACTGCCCCAACTTTATATATCCCAAACCGACCTCCTGTAACACTTTTATCTTATTCAATATCTGCGGCACATTCTCAAAGAATTCAACCGCACGATTTATCGTCATATCAAGAACATCTGCAATAGACTTTCCTTTATAACGCACCAGCATCTGCGAACGCTTGACGATCTCGAAACCATGCTCTTCGAACCAGCGCAACTCGGTATGATCCGCCGGAACAGCCGGCGTATAGACCACGATCGTCGTGGCCGGATCCCGGAAATCAGCCGGAATCAGCGCCGGATCCTCCTCATAGTGAACAACGGCTCCTTCGGCCTCGATCTGGTCCGTGAGATGCGACCGCACCCGGTCGTACCCCGCCACCCTTTGGCCTTCGTGGAGGAAATACCGGGCCAGAGCACTCATGCCGATCCCCCCGATTCCGAGAAAATATACGTTGAGCCGTTCCCGCCGTTCGCCGCACCCGGCTGCGGTCGAACAAGTCCGGCGTTCCTCCCGCCCGCTCGTAACATTCGCAATAGTAGAAAACTCTTTCATTCGTCGGTTTCTTCTTCGTTGTTTACGCCCGGCAGAGGATTCGCACAATCTCCGCCCGGCACTATTTTCCCCGCTCGGTCGCTCCCGGCGGCTCTATTTCGACTGCGGCAACTGTTTTTCGATTTCATTCACGATCCGCTCGGCGGAATCGGGGATGGCCAGCGCCTCGATATTGCGGCTCAACTCGGACAAACGGGCCGGATCCTTCAACAGCCCGACCGCCTCGTCCATGACCCGGGCGACCGCCTCGGAATCGGGGATCAGCAGCGCAGCCCCCTTGTCGGCCAACGCCCGAGCATTCTTGGTTTGGTGGTCTTCCGCCACGTTGGGCGACGGCACGAAAAGGGTCGGCTTGGCCACCAGACAGAGTTCCGACACCGTGCAGGCCCCGCTGCGCGAAACGACCAGGTCGGCCGCCGCATAAGCGTAATCCATGCGGTCGATGAATGCCCCCTGCCAGATATTCGCCGTAGGATGCTGCGCCAAAAACTCGCGCATCTCCCGCTCGTAATATTTGCCTGTCTGCCAGATCACCTGCACCGGCGAAGCATCGCCCTGCCGCAGAACCCAGACCTTCATCATCTCGTTGAGCGTCCGCGTACCGAGCGACCCGCCCACGACGAGCAGCACCGGCAGATCGTCCCGGAAGCCGAAATGCGCCAGCGCCTCGCGGCGATCCGCACCCGCTTTCGAAAAACGTCCCCGCAGAGGGTTGCCCGTCATCACGATCTTCTCTTTCGGGAAAAAGCGTTCCATTCCCTCATACGACACGCAGATCGTGCGGGCACGCTTGGCCAGCAGCTTGTTGGTGACTCCCGCATAGGAGTTCTGCTCCTGAATCACGGTCGGAATCCCCATCCGCTGCGCCGCCCACAGCACCGGGCCGCTGGCATACCCTCCGAAACCGACGACCACATCGGCCCCGAAGTCGCGGATGGTGCGCCGGGCCTTGCGGATGCTTTTGAGCACCTTGAAGGGCACCGCCAGGTTTTTCAAATCGAAACGGCGCTGCAAGCCCGCAACGGGCAGACCGACGATCCGGTATCCCAATGCAGGCACCTTCTCCATCTCCATCTTGCCTTCGGCACCGACGAAGAGGATCTCGACTTCCTCCCCGAAGCGCCGTCGGAGCGCTTCGGCCACAGCCACGGCAGGATAGATATGACCGCCCGTGCCGCCGCCCGAAACAATGACTCTTTTCATATTTTATTTTCGTTTCCAGCCTCGGCAGACGCATCCCCGCCGGCATAAAATTCCTGATTTTTATCCGAAATATCTCCTAACGAATCCTTACCGCTTCCGCTGCGGGTTCCGGCCCCGCCCCGCAGACACAGCCCCAGCGCCACGCCCACCGGCAGCCACGCGAGCACCGCACCGCGCAACAGTCCCACCGCCGCACCGAGCCCGATGCCCAGCAGCAGCAATCCGTCCCTCCTTTCCGGTTTCCACTTCTTCATCGCAACATCCCCATTCGATTACCGGCCCCAACTTCCCCGGTCGAGCGAACGGTAGTTGATCGCCTCGGCCAGATGCGCCGCACCGATGTCGGCCGTCCCCTCCAGATCGGCGATCGTGCGGGCCACCTTCACGATCCGGTCGTAGGCACGGGCGGAAAGATCGAGCCGCACCATCGCCCGTTCGAGCAGCTCCCGCGCCGCCTGATCCAGCGGGCAGAACTCGCGCAGCATTCTGGCATTCATCATGGCGTTCGTATGCACGCCCGGCACCCCACGAAAACGCTCCGCCTGCACCTCCCGCGCCCGAATCACCCGCTCGCGGATCGCGGCGCTCGGCTCCGAAGGCCGCACCTGCGAAATCTCCCCGATAGCCACCGGCGTCACCTCGACCTGCAAGTCGATGCGGTCCAGCAGCGGGCCCGAAATACGTCCCATATAACGGTGCACCGCACCCGGCGGGCAGGTGCACTCTTTGGTCGGGTGGTTGTAATACCCGCAGGGACAGGGATTCATGGCCGCTACGAGGGTGAAATTGGCCGGATATTCCACGCTGTATCTCGCCCGCGAAACCATGATCTTCTTATCCTCCAGCGGCTGCCGCAGCACTTCGAGCACGCTGCGTCCGAATTCGGGCAGCTCGTCGAGGAACAGCACTCCGTTGTGCGCCAGCGACACCTCGCCCGGCTGGGGCGACTGTCCGCCGCCGATCAGCGCCACCTGCGAAGTCATGTGATGCGGCGCACGGAACGGACGCTGCGAGAGCAATCCCCTCTCTGCGCCCAATTTTCCCGCCACGGAGTGTATCTTGGTCGTTTCCAACGCCTCCTCGACGCTGAGCGGAGGCAGAATCGTCGGCATGCGCCGCGCCAGCATCGTCTTACCCGAACCGGGCGCACCGATCATCAACACGTTATGTCCTCCGGCCGCCGCGATCTCCAGCGCCCGCTTTACGGCCGTCTGTCCTTTCACGTCGGCGAAATCCTCGGCATAGGCACTCTGCGACGCCAAAGTTGCCTCGGCATCCACCGGCACCGTCGCATCGAATCTCCGCTCCCCGTTCAGCAGGGCGATCACCTCGCCCAGGGAGTGCAGACCGTACACTTCGACCCCCTCCACGACCGCCGCTTCAGCGGCGTTTTCGGCCGGCACCACGAGCCGCCGCAACCCCTCGTCCCGGGCCTTGACCGCAAGGGGCAGCACACCCCGTACGGGCCGCAGCGTTCCGTCGAGCGAGAGCTCGCCCGCGAACATCGTCGTCGGAAGCAACTCCCCGCTCACCTCGGACATCGCGGCGAGAATCCCCACGGCGATCGGCAGGTCGAAACCCGCCCCCTCCTTGCGCAGATCGGCCGGAGCGAGGTTCACCACGACCTTGCGGCCCGACATCTTGCGACCGGTATTCTCGAAAGCCGCCCGGATACGCTGCTCGCTCTCCTTGACGGCGTTGTCCGGCAGTCCGACCAAATAGAGTCCCAGACCGCCCCCGGTGAGATTGACCTCGACGGTCACCTTCACGGCGTCGATCCCGGCAACAGCCCCTGCATACGTACTGACGAACATATTATCGATCTTTCACTATACAATCAAGCGATCTTCCTCCAGCTCCGGTCCGAATTTCCGGACCCGCACTTCCAGAGCGGCGCCCCCGCCGCGAATGCGGCAAAACCGGACGCGGAAACCGGAGCCGGCTCCGCTAAAACGGCTCCTCCTCGTTCAGATTCACGGGCGCCCCCGACACACCGGGCGTAAGGAACTCCTCGGGCACGCCGCCGAAGCCGCCCAGCCCGGAATTGGAACCGCTCGATACATCCTCGTACTGCCCCGGCGCAGGGCGACTGCCCGCCTCCGGCATCAGCGTTTCGTCCACATCGGCGAAGCGGGCCTGGTCCTTCAGGAAACGCAGATTGACATCCGTGACCGCACCGTTACGGTGCTTGGCGATGATGATCTCGGCCATACCCGCCGTCGGCATACCGTTCTCGTCCTGATTGATACCGTAATATTCGGGACGATGGATGAAAGCCACGATGTCGGCGTCCTGCTCGATGGCCCCCGATTCGCGCAGGTCCGAAAGCTGGGGGCGTTTCGAACCGCCGCGCAGCTCCGTAGCACGGCTCAACTGCGAGAGGGCGATGATCGGCACGTTCAACTCCTTGGCGATGGCCTTCAACGTGCGGGAGATGAAAGCCACCTCCTGTTCGCGGTTGCCCTTCGAATCCTGCGTTCCGCCGGTCATCAACTGCAAATAGTCGATGATGATGATCTGGATGTCGTTGTGTATCTTCAGACGCCGGGCTTTCGAGCGGAATTCGAAGACCGACAACGCCGGCGTATCGTCGATGTAAAGGGGGGCCGCCCCCAGCGGCTTGGTCGCCGACTCCAGGTGGCGCCACTGCTCGGGCGTAAGACGGCCGCTCTTGATATCGTTGCCCGGAATACCCGTTTCGGCGATGATAAGGCGCATCATCAACTGCACCGAAGACATCTCGAGCGAGAAGAACGCCACCGGACGTTCGTGATCGACGGCCATGTTGCGGGCCATCGACAACACGAAGGCGGTCTTACCCATCGAAGGGCGTGCCGCCACGATGATGAGGTCCGACAACTGCCAGCCGAGCGTCACGCGGTCGATGGCCATGAAACCCGAAGGCACGCCGTTGAAGGCCGACGTGTTCTTGGATGCCTCCTCGATCTGCATCAGCGCCTTGGCCAGCAAATCCTTGGACGACTGTACCGAACGCTTGACGTGACCTTCGGCCACCTTGAAGATTTCGCTCTCGGCATAGCCGATCAACTCCGTCACGTCAGTCGATTCGTCGTACGAACGGCGCTGGATCTCGGTCGCGGAGCGGATCAGCTCCCGCTGCACGTACTTCTGGGCGATGATTTTGGCGTGGAACTCCACGTTGGCCGCCGAGCCCACCTTCTGCGTGAGCTGCGCCAGGTACGACGCACCGCCCACCTTCTGCAACTCCTTGCGGACCTTCAGCCGCTCGGTGACCGTATAGAGGTCGATCGGTTTGAGTTCGGTCGAGAGCTCCTCGATCGCGCGGTAGATCGTCCGATGCTCTTCGGTATAGAAAGCCTCGGGCGTGATGAACTCCTGCACGGTGATGATCGAATCCTTCTCGAGCATCAGAGCGCCGAGCACCGCCTCCTCCAGTTCGACGGCCTGCGGAGGCACGTTGCCGGGGGTATCGGTCATTGCAGCGAACGCTTCGCGGTTGCGCGAAGCGGGGGTATATTCTTTAGCCATTCGTTACGTGGATTTCAACTTTCAAAAATAGACAAACGGGGCGACATATCAAAACGCCCCGGACCCCGTTTTGTCGAAAAATCTGTTTACAATCGAACGATCCCCGGCAGGGGATTCTCCCGGGCCGGAAAGATGTCGATAAAAAGGGGCTTTCTGTCGATTCTTTTTTACGGTCCCTTCGGTCAGCAAAAGGCACCGACCAGAATCGGCACGCACACCTCCAGTACGATGCCGTGCAGGATGGCCAGCGGCACCAGGTCGCTGCCCGAATAACGGGCGATCGAAGGCAGACACACGTCCATCGAAGTCACGCCCGCCACCGAGATCGGGGCCAGCGGACCGCCCCAGCGGGCGAACAGCGGCATTCCGAACAGGGCGATCATCTCGCGCACGACGTTGGCCAGCAAAGCGACCGTCGCCAACTCGGCGGCGCCCTGCACGCCGAGCGTCGCGCTCTTCAGGTCGGCGATCAGCACCGACGAAAGCGAATAGTAGCCGAATCCCGCGCCCACGGCCAGCGAGTCGGTCAGCGACCAGCCGCCGAGCAGCGGCGCGGCGAGGGCCGCACCGGCCAGCGTGCCTACGGCCGTGGCGACGGGCAGCAGCGCCAGCCGCGGATCGAGCCGCCGGACACGTCCCGCAAGGGTTTCATCATGGCCCAGCGTCACGCCGACACAAAACATCAGCGCATAGAGAACATACGTGCTGACGCGCGCCCCGGCGACATCGAACGGCACGAGAGCGAAAAGTCCCGCGACGCATCCGGCGACGAAGAAGGCGACGATCACCAGACTCCCTTTCAGTGCATTCCACATCGACAGCGGCTTTTCCGGATCGGATGCCGGACAAGCAGGCGCGGGCGTCGGCTCGCACGCCGTCGGTTCCGAAGATTGGGGAGAACACGGCGCGCGAAACAATGCCGGCTCCGAAGGTTCGGGCGAGCATGACACGCGACCCACCGCTGAATCCGAAGGTTCAGCAGAGCATGACACACGACACACCGCTGAATCCGAAGGTTCAGCAGAGCATGACGCGCCACACGCCGCCGGATTCGGGAACGTTTCGGAAGATATATCCGCAACAGTCCCGGAAGAGCAATTCGCACCGCAGCCCCCGCCTCCGGTCCCAAGTTTCCGACCCGAAACAGAGCCTGCAGATGCCGGATTTGCCCCGGCGCCCTCCGTCCCGGAAGCACTGCGGCCCCGGATACGCCGCCACAACAGCCATGAAGCCCCGATGCTTCCCGCGACCGAGAAGACGAAGATCACGAAGGCGGTACGCCTCAGCGTCGCCATGCCGCCCACGACGGCGGGATCGGAACCGACTTCCAGTCCGAGCAGGAACAACAACGCCCAGATGATGACGACGATCAGCCGGGAGACGAACGCGAGGCGCCGGCTTTGCAGCAGGCGCCCCGTGACGATTCCTCCGAGAATGACGGCGAAAAGAACAAGCATTCCCTACTCCTGCTTCGCCGTGAGTTTTTCGATCTGTTTTTCAGCTTCGGCGCTGAGTTTGCTGGCCTGCTTCTTGGCCTCTTCGACCAGCTTGTCGCCCGCTTTCTCGGCTGCCAGCTTCGCCAAAGCACCCTTCTCCTTGGCGCCGTCCACAAGTTTCGTGCGCTGCGCTTCGGCGGCTTCGACCAGCTTGTCGCCGGCACGTTTGGCCTCCTTGCGCAGGTTGTCGGCCTGCTTCTGAATCTCCTCGCCGAGCGATTCGCTGCCCGTGAGCTTCTGAATCTGCTGGTCGATGACGTTCTTCACGGCCTGCTCGGCCGCTTCCTTCACGCCAAGCGTGATCTTGGGCGAGGTGAACGTGCCGCCTATGCCGACATTGACCGACTCCAAGATCCCGCCCGCAGAACCCGCAGGCAGGGCCACCTTGGCCGTATAGTCGATGGTCTGGTCGAGTCCCGTCGAACCGGACATGTTGATCTTTATGTCGCCCATCTTCAGGTCGAAGGGCTGGGTCGTAATCCGGCCGTCCCTGATCGAGAAACGGACGGCGACGTCCTTGGCTTCGATTTTCCGCAGTTTGTCGTTGTCGAGCGCCTTGGCCGATGTAGAGCCGCTTTCCGCTCTTGTATTAGAAAAAGAATAAACA
>OKRU01002289.1_pt1 | contig 17349 bp, 12 predicted proteins | sample 1601131 | NCBI WGS metagenome assembly OKRU01 (sample SAMEA3541558, study PRJEB24748) | human gut metagenome | biome: human gut; feature: human-associated habitat; material: faeces | place: China | collected 2012
ATCAAAAAATCCTTTAAAGCCTAGGCTTTCACAGCATCCATTAAACACTGCCGTGGCAGATGAATAGGATTTTTATCATAATTTTGTTTTCTCCTTGATTAGCCGGTTTTTCTGAGTATGTTGTGCGATGCTCTGCAATTAGGAATTACTATAAGTACATTCCTATAACTACCATGCTATTTTATAAATCTATAGATTCCTATCCCACTTCCCGCCTATACTCCTCAATTACCTCAAGAAACCTCTCTCCATACTTCGCAAATTTATTCTCGCCCACCCCAGAAACATCCAGCATTTCAGGCTTGGAAGACGGCTTTTTTGCTGCCATATCAATCAGGGTCTTGTCACTGAAAATAATATACGGCGGCATGCTTTCCTCGCGTGCAATTTCAAGGCGGAGTTTTTTAAGCCGCTCAAACAGCTTGTAGCCAGAAGATGTAAGTGTTTCCACACTCTTTGCTTTCTTTTTCGTTTTGGCGGTCTTTTCCGGCTGTTTATCTTCATCTGTGATCTTAATGGAAACAGAAGCCTCTGGATTTTTTAAACCACTGATATCGCCAAGTTTGAGGACCTGATAATCTCCCACACGAAGATATCCCTCTAATACCAGCTGCTCGATCAAACGTCTTAACAGATTCTTGTTTGTTCCTGCCAGAACGCCGTATGACTTGTAGCGAACAGCTCCTATTTCCTCCAGCCTCGCCGTCTTAGCTCCTGCAACAGTGTCAATAATGATCTGCCTTCCATATCTTCCCTTCGCTTCGTATACGCAGTTGATCACTTTTTTGGCTGCTTCTGTCATATCCAGAGTTTCAAATTCCCGCAGGCAATTGCCGCAGTCCTGACATGGTTTTTCCGGATTTTCCCCGAAATACTTTAAAATATAATTGCGCAGACATTCTGTTGTATAGCAGTATCGCTCCATCACCTGCAGCCGCCGGGCATCCCTTTCCCTGACCGTCTCCCTGTCCGGCGGATCGAGATCCTGCATTTCCTTATGATCCAATAAAAACCGGTTGATCACAATATCCTGCGGTGAAAATAAAAGAATGCACTTAGCGTCAAGTCCATCACGGCCGGCTCTTCCTGCCTCCTGATAATAATTTTCCATACTCTGCGGCATATTATAATGAATGACAAAACGGACATTTGATTTATCGATTCCCATTCCGAAGGCATTTGTTGCAACGACAATACTCGTGTAATCGAATACGAAATCATCCTGCATTTTTTTCCGCTCCCCGGCACTCATTCCTGCATGATATTTTCCCACAGAAATGCCCTTGCTCTTAAGCAGTTCATATACATTATCAACGTTTTTCCTTGTCGCACAATAGATAATTCCACTGTCACCGCTATGCTCGGAAATATATTTCAAAATATACTGCTCTTTATTCTTAGGCTTGTCCACCTGAAAAAACAGATTTTCCCTGTCAAATCCATTTACCAATGTAAAAGGATTCTGCAGCCCTAACGTGCAGATAATATCTTCGCGGACGGTTTCTGTTGCCGTAGCTGTAAATGCACTGATAATCGGACGTTTTTCCAGTGTTTTGACAAATTCAACAATTTTCATATAGCTTGGGCGGAAATCCTGCCCCCACTGTGAGATACAGTGTGCTTCGTCCACTGTCACCATTGAAACAGGTACGCTTTTTGCGAGAGCGAGAAAGCCCTCTGTGACGAGCCGCTCCGGCGCTATATAAATAATTTTGTATGTGCCCTGTCTTGCTTTCCTGATCGTCTCATTATAATCTTTTTCAGAAAGCGAACTATTGATAAATGCCGCCGGCACTCCTGCCTCATTTAATGCTTTGACCTGATCCTGCATAAGTGAAATAAGCGGCGAAACCACCAAGGTGATTCCCGGCAGAAGCACCGCCGGGATCTGATAGCACACAGATTTTCCTGCGCCTGTCGGCATGACTGCAAACGCATCTCTCCCCGCCAGGATACTGTCAATCACAGATTTCTGTCCCGCCCTGAATGAATCATATCCAAACAAAATTTTTAATGCCTGTTCGGGGGTATGGTATTTGTCATTATTACATGTATCTTTTGTTTCGGTGTCCGAAGCATTTTTTGATAATATTTTCATATGTCATCCTAACTAAAATTGTGTTTGTTTTATGTTATGTTTATTTCTCTATTCCTTTTTCTATTGCATTTGCAATCATCTTCAATCTATTTACTGTTGCTTTAGCATTTTTCATCGTGTATGTTGTATTTTCCTTTGCAGATGCTTGTTTATTCATCTCTAAAACATCTATCTCATCCGTTGAAAGAAGAGAAAAAACATTTAAAATTTCTTCAAGAGAAGGAGAATTATCCGTCATTCTTAATAACAAAAACATATCTCTTGCAGAAATACTTTCCAACATCTCTTGCTCTTTTCTAAAAGTAGCAACGATTAGTTCAATTAAATTCTGTTCTCTTTGCTTTGTTGAAATCAACTCTTGTAATCTTGATTTTCCATCAGGAGATTGAAATATTATCGCAATCTCCTGCAAATTTAATCCCAGTTCTTCTGCTTTTTTTGCTATATCAATCAATTCCTGATCCGTTATTAAGGCAACTTTTTTCCTTGATGCAAAGTTCTTTATTGTATCACCACTAAATCCAGCACCTACAATTGCAACATAATCAGCATTATTCTTCTCTTTATGAGTATCGATTGCCACATCGCTCACATCATTATGTGAAACCTGACCACTTGATTTTGACTTTGCGTCAACGATAGCCGTTACTTTTTTTCCTTCATCATCTATCCAACGTACTACTACATCAGTATTTCCTGGTCCACCTACTCTTTTCGCTTCAAAACCCATATATCTAAATACTTTTGCAATCTCTTCTTCAAAAGCTACTCCTGAAGCTTTTCCCTCTGCTAATGGATCTAATGCTGCTGCACTTAATCTCTCAAACAAATCATTTTCAGATGGATTCTTTTTTGTTTCGGCAACTATATTTTCCTTACTATTTATTTCCTCCATATATACATTTTTATCTGTCAATGGAAGCGTATTCGCAAATTCCATGCCAAAGGTTGTTGCCTTTAAATGCAAGTACTGTGGTTCTTCTAATAATCCAGCTTCAACCAAAAAACCAGCTATCCATCTTGCCTTTTCATTATTAAGACCATATTCCTTTGCTTCTTGATAAATTTCATTCCTTGTAACATCGTTTTCTGCAAAAAGAATCATTTCTCCGACAAAACGATAATGGCAATGCAAAATCCTTATAAAGTCTATATCCACTCCTGTTTCACACCATTCCTTGGCAACCGAACTGGTAATATATATATTTCTTCCAACTTCTTCCAGTAACCCAGAAGCCTTCAGAAATGGCATCATTGACTCTATACTGCTTACCTTCAAATTAAACTCATCACCAATATATTTAAACAGCTCTATCCTTGTTACCTTTTCACACGAATACTCTAATATTTTTCTTAAATTTTCAATTTTATTTGGACTTGGAGACCACAAATTATATGTACAACGCTCTTTCTGTAATAAATTGTTATCATATAATTCCTGTATCATATTTGATATTTCTGTCGGAGCCTCGCTAATCTTGTAAGAAACTTCAGCATCTTCGAATGAATCCAGCATTTCTGGAGTAACTAGAATCCATTCTTTCAATGCTCTTTTCCCACTTTCAGTTACTACCCATTTTCGATTTCCAATAATATCAATAAGCCCTAATACTTCTAGCCAATCCATTCTTTTTCTTGTATTAGAACAATTTTTCCACTTCAATTTATATAAATCACAAATTTTTTCATCAACTTCCTGCACGGTGCTTGGTTCAGAATCTAACACATATAAAATCTCTCCAAATATACGAAACCTCTCTTGCATCACACTTGCAATATTATAAAATGACAAATTTCTATGTAACCATTCGCCTGTTTCTGATAAACACAAACTTCCGTTATGATTTCCAACGATTCCAATTCCTTTCAGAAAAGGGACATATTCTCTCCATGTTCTAGGCTCAAAGACACCTTCCAATTTAGGGAAATCATCCATACCGTTTGCATTACCAGATGCAATCTGCTGGATCAATCCTATAACAATCTTTGTATATTCACTTTTACTTCCTAATAAATCTGGAATGGACCATGATTTTTTTCTCCACATATTTTTTATTTCTGTATTCATCAAAATCCCCCTTATGCCGGACTCTTTATCAGCATTCCTTCTGCTATCTTACCTGTATGATTGTCTGTATCATTTTTTCAAAAGATTGAGCAAAGCGCACATCATCTTCTTCTATACGTTTTCTCGGTCCTTTTATATGATTTTTGTGAGAACTTCGTCTTGCTTTTTTGTTAAGATGCCTCTCCATCAACATCTGGTCTATATTTTCATCAGTATACCACTTACCGGATTGATGAATGGCGTATGCACCTTTCCCAAGTGCCATAGCAGCTACCCCATAATCCTGAGATACCACAATATCACCCTTATGACAAATGCTGATCAGCTTGTAATCTACTGCATCAGCTCCTGCTCCGACAATAATCACATCGCTATAATCTGAATATAGCACATGGTTCGTATCACAAAGCAATGTTGTCGGAATATTATATTTTTCTGCCAATGATTCAACAATACCCACCACCGGACAAGCATCTGCATCTACTAATATCTGCATTATTACCTCTATCCATCTTAATTATCTTGTCATTGAAAGTAAGTTCCTAATTTTCTCAATCAATGTAATATCCGCCGGCAACCACTCTACATTATTCAATTCATCCTTTGTTAACCATCTTGCTGCCTCATGCTCTTTTAGCACAAGATTTCCTCTTACAATTTGACACCAAAAACAATCCATAGAAAGATGAAACTGTGGATAGTCGTACTCAACTGTATCCATCAATTCTCCAACAGATACCTCCGTATCAAGTTCTTCTATAATTTCACGCTTCAACGCTTCCTGAGGTGTTTCTCCTGATTCAATTTTTCCACCCGGAAACTCCCAACCGCCTTTGAAATCACCATATCCACGCTGTGTTGCAAAAATGATTGTTTCTCCATTCTCGTTAACTGCTTTTATAATCGCAGCAACTACTTTTACTGTCTTCATATATCCTCCCATTAAGAATTCACAATGTACTCATAAATATCTTCTCGCACCGGAACGTCAAGTATCCACTCTATTTCCACTGCTGTTTTCTCGGTATTTGTCATTGTAAATTCTTTGGTATTTCCACTTGCTGTCATATGACCAAGATAATAGAACTCCTTCGAAACCTTGTCATCCTTGTTTTTTCTTACAAAAAGTTCTACTTGAATACCTCGTTCCTTTGCTTTCAAAAAATTTTGAACATCCTCCGACTGTAAATTTCTTCCAGATTTTGAAATAGCAATCAAACGATCTCTAAATCCTGGTATAAAATGATCTTCATATTTTGTGGTATCACTGATATCCTCTGCTTTATCATAATTAATGAAAACAGGAAATGTTTTCGTCTTTTTATCAAACTTATAACCACCAATATTTAATGGTACTTCGTTTTGCTCCCAGTTCAAAAGTCGGCAAACATCCTCATATGTATATTTCTGATATAAAACCAAATCTGTCTGATCATAAGTGTTCTTGTAATCTCTTTCATATCGACTTATTCCAAAGTCAACAAGTTCCTGAAGCACACCATAAAACTCATCATTTGCCAACATCTGCATAAATAATTTTGTTGGTTTATAATCATTTCCTTCTTGCTCCATAAATACGCATTGCGAATATGTCTTTTTACTTGCTCCAGCAGGAAATTTGTTTGTCATAACATTTACAATATTCTCCTTCTGGTCCTGACTGATATTTTTTCCATACTCTCTCATATCCTCTGATAAACCCGCAAATAAACCAATTTTTGATAAACCATGAGCGTATGTAAGTATTCTCTTTAGTATCTGAAGTTCCTGAATACGTTTTCCATTAGCCAATTTTTTCGAAACAAATTCAATTACTTTTTCTTCATCCTCAGATAACCGGATCTTATATTCTTTCTCATATTTCACCAGAAACTTATAATATGATCCGAGACTATTGTTATCAAATATTCGCATAACATCCATCTCACCGTAATCATCAAAATCACGTAAACGAGGAATGCGCCCAAGTTTATTCTTTAAATTTGTGTAATTTTCTTTGATAAGCTTAATGTCACTAAAATTTGCATTGTCTACAGATGCAAAAATTCTTTTTCTACTAATCTCATCAAAATGAACCGTGGAAGCTCCGGGAATCACTCTTCCGCCTTCCATAATATATCTACGAATATTGTCCTTGTTGTAGGTTCTATCCCCTGATAATGCAATTGGAATCATGAAATTGTTATTGTAATTCCCAATGAAATCCAAAATGACTACATACTCTTTTCCATTTGCTTTTCTAAGTCCTCGCCCAAGCTGCTGAATAAAAACAACCGGTGACTGTGTTGGTCTTAGCATAATAACCTGATTAACCTCAACGATATCAACACCTTCGTTCAAGATTTCAACCGAGAGAATATAATCTAATGGTTGATTCTCAATTGTTGCATCTTCTTCATTCATAGCAAGCCTTTCAAATACATTCTGCCTCTCCTGTTCCGAGGCACTACCATTGAGGGCAATTGTTCTAAATTTTTTTCCTGTTGATGGGTTAATCATTTCATTAAACTTTGCGGATAATTCCTCTGTTTCCTTAATATTGCTACAGAAAATCAATCCCTTCACTTTATCCCCACTATATCCGTAATAGTCAGCCTGATTGATAATATGTTTTACCCGTTCCTCACTAGTAAGCATTGAGAAATCACGACTAGTATCCCCATTATCACCAATGATTGCTAAATCTGTAATTCCAAAATAATGGAATGGACAGAGAAGTTTTTCCTCCATTGCTTGCTGTAATCGAATCTCATAAGCAATCTGATAATTAAAAAGTTCATAGATATTTCTACCTTCCATATTATCATCTCGCTTATCTGGAGTAGCGGTCATTCCAAGCCACAACTTTGGTGTGAAATGATTCATTACTTTCTGATATGTATCTGCTGGAACATGGTGCGCTTCGTCTAAAACAATACAATCAAATGCATCTTTTTCATACTGTAGTAAATGTTCGTCACGATTTAAGGTTTGTACCGTCGCAAATATATAATCTGCATCATACTCATGATATCCAGCCCCTACTAATCCCATAGAAACAGACTCCGCAAACACTTTTTCATAAGATTTCTTTGTCTGCCTTGCTAATTGTCCTCGATGAACCAGAAACAATACCCTCTTAAATCCTAATTCGCGCATTGCAAAAGCTGATGCATATGTTTTTCCCGTACCAGTTGCAGAAATCAGGAGTGCTCTGTCCTCGCCAGCCTCAAGAATCTTTTTCAAGTTAATAATGAACCCAATCTGCATACTGTTTGGCTGCAATTTATACTTCTCAATCGAAGTGATTTCTTCCTGTTTTGCAACCTCTCTCTGATGTTTAATAATCTTATAGCGCTCATTATAGTTCTCATAAAACTCATCAAATGTTAATGCATAGTTTGAATTCCATAATTCATTAAATTCAGTAACAATTTCTTTTGCCGTCTCGCCGTGTACTGTTGAAACCAGCTTTGTGTTCCATTCGCGATTATCTGTAAGTGCTGCACTTGTAATATTGGAACTTCCAATAATGATATGATAAATTTCTTCTTTTCTGAAAATGTATCCCTTTGTATGAAATCCCTCATTCGCTACTTCAACATCATACATTTTAAGTGTAATATTCGAAAGTTCATTAAGTTTTTTCAACGCTTTAGGCTCACTGAAATTCAAATAGTTCGTTGTTAAGATTTCACCTTTAATATTTCTTTTTTCTAACTCTTTTAAAGTCTGCAGGAGGGGAGTAATCCCATTCATAGTAATAAATGCTACACTGATTTGAAATCCGTCACATACCAAAAGCTCATCTTCAATGGATGAGAGTACTTTCTTTCCTTCTTTATGATTGTTTGATACAAATTGTGGTCTATAGATATTGCTTGAAACAACCGAACCATCAATATATGCTGTTTCAAAACCTAAGCGTAATTCATCAATTTTGCTCACAACTTCCCCCTGCTTTCTTCTATTTTATCCATTCCGTAAATCCACCCATTTTGGCCGAATCATAAACTGGTTGTATCACGTTATATAATCTTTCTCTATAGCTTGGCAAATCAATATCAGGCTGATACAAACTATTTCTAATCTCTGTACTATTTACATGATAATCCAGGCATATTTTGAATTTATGCCGAACTATTTCATAATCACTGCACATCATAAGAGCTTTGTGTTGTAATTCTGCTAACCTTTCAAAATCTTCATAGAGATTCGGTAATTGATTTCCCTTCATACTATTAATATTCTTTGTTGTTGGGCTTAAATTCCATAATTCATCATGTGATAAATATTGCCACGGTACAAAATGATCGATTGATATAGGTTTATCTTTTAAACTTACCTTTTGATATATTTCTTTTATTTTGGGATCAATCTCAATGATTGTCTTCCAATAATCACTCACTCTTCTTAAATCTCTTTTTTCTGGCTTTTGAACTTTTTCCACAATTCCAGGAACATTCGGATTTCTATCTTGTAAATAGCCGATAAGATTGTATCTGACCCATTCTAATAAAATTGTTCTATTTCGAATTAAGTAGTCAACCCATTCTTCATTAATTTCAAATTTAGAAAAAATCCCCTCAAGTGCAACGAAATAATACAATAAGTGAGCCTGCTCATTTATTTTGTAAACCTTTGACTGACCAGGATTTTTAATTGATGAATAAAAAGGACTTTGCATACAATATGGCACATTTTCTATTAAACATTTCTTATATTTTTTTATTTGGGGATCTGTATTTTCTTTGAGATACTGGATTACAGAACCTCGTTTTGCAGTAGACGATATATTGGACTTCGAATGTATATACTTAACCACTTCCTCTAAATTATCTGTTGTATTACACGGACCTAAACGTAATTTAAACTCTGTAACCATATACCATGCATCTTCTATCATTTGATTCAGAATTTCATCATATGTAAATACAACTTTATCTTCTACGATATTTTCCAATATTGCCTGGAACCAAAAATACTTATAACAATTGGAAATACGTTTACGTTCAAATACTTTACTTAATACACCTATATTCAGTTTTTCATCAAACGGTATTCCTGTTATTGTCATCCTATTTTCCTTCTCGATAAATATATTCTTAATTATATCCCCCCTTTTTGTTTTTCACAAGTTTATACAAAAGTTTACATTGCGTACTTTTTGAAAATTCTTTGAATCTCAAAAAGCGCCAAATTCATCTCTGAATTCAATGGCTTATATTGTTTCTTCCATCAATTTCTTCACAAAAGCAATCATTCTGCCAAGTTCAATAGGTTGGCTATACTAACCAACCTATTACCTTATGATTCAATCGCTAAGTTTTCAATATCATTATACAAGCTTTTGCGTTCCGCACTTATATCATATGATGCGAGTGCTTCAATAATCTCCGGCATGGTAATACTGTGCGTTTCATCAGTCCGTTCCAGAAGAATTTTCATAAGGTATATCAGTTTCAATTTCTGGTTCGATGATTTAGGCATATTGCACCTCCAAATTCCCCGAAAAACCAAAAAAACTTATGTCACCTTTTATCGCCTTAATCAAATATATTGTTTAATATTCCTTCTCTATCTCCCCATCAATTCCATACATTTTCTTGAACACATCAAGGTCTGCCTGATTTTTTATCAGCATAACCTCTTCTATCTTACCTGTATGAATATCTTTAAAACCAGCTACCTGCTCACCATTACATATGCTCGCCTTAATTACTGGTTTTTTATTTTCTTTATCATATGTCTTTGTAACTGTCTTTTTCTTAAAGAGTCCCACTCTGAGCACCTTCCTTTGACTTTACCATCAATATGAGTTTTTTAAGATCTATTGCTGCAACACCATAATCTTGTGATACAACGATATCTCCCTTATGGCATATGCTAATCAACTTATAATCAACTGCATCGACTCCAGCTCCGATATCAAGTCCCTTTTCATTTATTCCACCTCCATAATTATGAGACAAAATATCAGTTGCACAGAAAATTATACCACCTTTTTTCTGTAAAATTTAATCTACCTCCCCATTCTATACTTCTAATTACTAAATCGACAATTCTGTGCTGACTGGTATGCTAGCAATACTTTGTTATATTTCCACATAAGTTCATAAGATTAATACTTCTGGTGTGCAAGCCTCTCGAAATAAATATCCCATTAGCTATATATTACAACATTTATAAAAGCACAAGAGAATTTATCAATTAAGAATATTGTTGATTAAAAAATAACATAATAAACACTTCAAAGAAATATATATAAAAAATAGGACTTCCTTGTCCCCCTCCATGCCCTCATATCGGATTGGGACAGGGGAAACCCTGCTAAGCGCTTCCATAAAATCCTGATAACGCTCCACATTCCCATGCAGCTCATTCACGCCAAGTTCAGGAAGCTCTTTCCCGTCCGTCTGTGAATAGTCAAACACTGTGACAACACGAAAGGCGGGTATCTTTATCTCCACTTTCTCAATGACGGGCATCCCGTCCCGGTCAAGCACAGGCTCATTTGTCACCGGATCAATCTTCTCCTGTTCCTCTTTGATTTTATAAGGTGCGGGCGCAAGGATACGGATACCCCTCTCGCCCTTGTTTACATGGCGTTCAAAATTCTTCTGCCATGCCTTGTACCCGGCAACATATGTCGCATCCGGGCATTGCATCTCTATGAGCTGGATATTGTTTGCGCTGTAATTATGAAATTTTGACATGGTATTCAGGTAGCTTTTATATTTCTCTCCCTCAAACAGCTCTTTTAAGCCTTCCTCCAGCCTGTCCGTTATCTCCTTTACTTTCTGTTTCTCGGTTCTTGCGTCTGCCATATGGTTATCTCTCCTTTTCCTCCACAAAAACAGGGGACAGATAAGTTTCCCTGTCTGCCCCTGTTTTGGATATTTTTATTTGCTGATAATTTTTATAAACCTTCCTCTTTGCTTTTCGCCTTTGCCTTGTCCGGCTCCGGCGCTTTCTTCTGCTGTCTCGCCTTTTCCTTCATCTGCGACAGCTTATCCTTTACGGACACCCGCCCGCCTTTCTCCGCTTCCTTTCCGACGTCCAGACGGTCAGAGAGCCGATCCAGCTTTTCAAATGCCTGATCTGTTGCATCAATCTTTTTCCGGAAATTCTCCACCGTCTTTTTTACAGGCATATTGACTGCCCTTGTCAGACCGACACCCGGTTTCTCGTCCGACATCTCTTTCGTGCCTTTCCCGGCTAACAGCCTGCCCACGTTGGAAACGCTGTTCCCGATCTGCTTTAATTCGTCCCCGATGCTGTCAATCTGGTTGGCTGTCTTTTCAAAGTCCGTCATCACGTCAACCAGACGTTCCCTGTAACCGGAAAGCATGGACTTCACGCCGGAGATTCCTTTCTGAAGAACCTTGCACATCTCTTCTTTTCCTTTTTCCTTAAAGATGTTGACCGCCTGTGCCGCTGTTTCCACCAGACGGTTTCTTACCGCTGTCAGGCGTTCCGACAGGCTCGTGATTTTCCCCTGAAGGTGCGCCACTTTATCCATGAGGTTCTCTTTCACTGATTTTGGCTAGTTCTCCTGCATCTGTGAAAGCTGTTCCCGGACACCCTGTAATTCATCAACCATTGCGCTAAGCTGCACCTGCATACCCGCCACATACCAGAAAATCCCCATAAAATCCTGTGACTGCTCTTTCATGTTCTGCTGGTTAAGCAGCTCCATGAACTGCTTTAATGCGTCATTTTCCTCTATGACCTGTTTTGTGTTCTGTTCTGCTGTTTCCATTTTTTGATACCTCCCATTGATTTTGAGCATGATAAAAGCAGCCATTTCTGGCTGCTCTCTACATGCTGTTTTTATTTTCTTTCACATTTGAGTGAATATTACTGCCCTTATTTGTTTCAATTTCTGCAATTTAGTCCTATCTCCTTCCTGCCATTATCGCTGTAATTAAATCCGGCAAATTAGTCTTATTGTTTTATTATCATCAATGCGTATTCCAACATAAATAATAAAAAATTATAATAAGGTTAAAAATTTCTTAATAGTCCCATCATTCATAAAAACAATCATCTTTTCGGCATTTCGCAATGTATCTTTAAATAGTATAAAATATTTAAAACTATCTTCAGAAATCATGCAATTACTAACATTTGCGCCCGTCAAATTTGTATCTCTTAAATTTGCATGTCTTAAATCTGTTGCAACAAAATTGCAATACGAAAGATCTGCTTGCTGAAAATTACTACCATCTAAACAACTTCCCATAAAATTTCCATGACATAATTTAGAATTTCTAAAATTCATATTTGCTAAATTACTTCGCCATAACTTTATATGAGAAACATCTAAATAAGAAAAATCTAAATACACATGATTAAAATAAATCCTATTAAAAATATTGATTATACAAGAAAAACTTGGTTCAATTTCTCTCGGAATTTCTAATTTATACCCACCACAATACATACGATTTACATAAGATACAATGTGCCACATCATATAAAAAACATTCGATATCGCCTTGAACAAATCCACATTTTCAAAAGAGTCTGTCAACATTCCTCTTTTAATCATAAACATAAAATTATTATTTAATTGTTTTAAAAAAGATTCATTTAACTTCATGTGTTTTATTAAATATTTTAAATAATTTAATATTTCAAGGGAGCATAAGCTGTCTGAGAAAATATCCCACATGAGCATATTAAATTCTTCTGGCTCTTTTTCTTCTGCAAAAATATGTCTAAAAACATATTTTGCTACAAATATCTCATAAAATGCTTTATGCGAAAAAGAAATTGTATCATTTTCTAAATGTAATTCCCTATATGTACTTAAATGATCCAAAAATGTACCATGTTTTAATGTCATTTTGTTTTCTTTCATCATCTTAAATGCAATATCTTCTAATATTTGACTTTCTTCATCAGAATACTTTGAAATTAAAGTAAACAAAAGCTCGTCTTTTGTGGCTTCCCCCAAAGGAATACTTTGTTGACGTGTTACCATAACAAGCATTTTTAGCATAAGAGGTGTATTAAAAACATTTATAAACCTTAAAACAGATTCCTCTTGTTCGAAATCACTTCCTGTCATCATCCTTAGCAAAGCCAGTGCCTCCTGTTGAGTTAAAGGAGGAATCTTTAAAAAATTTGCACTTTCCCATATATTTTTTTCTACACATCTTGAGGTTATTATAACTTTTATATTTTTGTGACAATTTCTCCACTCAACAAGTTCATGCCATATCTTTAACCTTTTTTCTGGAAATAACTCATCCCATCCATCAATAATAACCGCCCTAATACAATTTTTATATTTTTTTTGTATTCTATCTAATACATCCTCATGATTTCTTGGTTGAATATATAATATTTCCTTAAACCCCATTTTTTTTATAACAGTTTTAACAAGTGTTGTTTTTCCACTTCCTGCCTCCCCAAGAATAATAAGTGGGTTGGTTTGCGCACTATATATGTATTGTTCTATATCATGACAAAGTTTTATAAATCGTTCCCCTATAATAAAATCATCTTCCGAATCAAATGGTGTTATAGTATTAACAAAATCAGAAAATTCTTCCAAATTATACTCAAATGGAATACTATCTGATGCGGCATTTTTTTTATCAAATGCCTTTCTCGCAAAACGAAATATCTGTTTTTGCTTTTCATCTAAAATAGCAAATACGGCTTCTTTATCAACATCTAAATCATCAATCTCTTCTGCCAAATCTTCTATATTTTTTAAATATGCCAAAACCACAAGTTTTGCTTTTGTTGAAACACCAAATTTATTTTCTTTGGGTATAACAATTTTAAAACTTTTTTCAGAAATTTGTTTAACTGTAAATTTGTCAACAGCTTCCCATATACACTCTTGACTATCTGGATGATATAACAATACAATTACTGGAAATGTATGTTTTAACCAGTATTTCTTATGCTTTTCTTCAAACCGAAATACAACACCTTCATTTGTTAAATTCCTAAAATAACTTGTACCACTTTTAATTTGAACACCAATCACCTTTCCTGTTGGATATTTTTGATTAGTAATATCAATTTCTGCGTCAATACCGAAATCGCCTATTGCTTGTTCACGAAATATCCACCTTAGATCTTTATATACAATACTCTGGACAGCACTTACGCCTTCTCTTTCTGTATTTATCATACTATCAAACCTTTCATACAATTTGTTTTCTTCTAAATACAAGAATAAATTTACTTTTTAAAAATTTCAATAAAAATTTTATATAAGGGTAGCCAATCTTGACTACCCTTTTCCCTTGCTACAAACTTTCCTCCTTCCCTTTACCCTTTGAAACATCCGGCTTTTCCGGCACTTTCTGCCCGTATGCCTTCTCCCGCATCTCGGCAAGTTTCTCTTTTACAGAAATACGCCCTCTCGGACTGTCCGCCAGCATGCGCCCTTTCCCATGCTCTGCCACTTTTTCCGATACTGCCCGGTTAATCTGCGGTTTAAAGGGCGCATCTGCCACAGCTTCCGCATCACGCCCCATTTCCTCTGTGTCCAGTTCCTCCTGTTCCCCGTCATTTTCCGGCTCATCGTCCATATCAATTCCATCGCCGCCCTTTTCGTCCATGTTTAACAGGGCATTTAATTCTGTCAGGCGTTCCAGTTTCTCCGCAAGTTCCGCTTCCTGTGCGAATGGCTTTGTGACCTCTATCTTTGCGGTTTCAAGCTGATGCTCCACGTTTTCCAGTTTCTGCGCCACTGTTTCCATTTTCCCGGTCATGCCCTCTAAGGCGTTGCTTAACCTCTGCAAACTTCCCAGCGGATCAGTGCCGATTTCCACCTCATGGCTGATGCTGCCCTTTAAATTGACCGTAAACTTGGAAAAGAACGAATCAAAGGAAACGCTCATCTTAAATCCCTGATATTCTCCGATTGTGACCGCCATATTCGGCTGTTTTGCACTCCGGCACATATCAATCAGCGCTGCCCCGGCTTCCTTTTTGTCCGTATATACCCGGTTCCCGATTTTTATGGAAAAAGTGTCTTTATCCGGGAATTTATTCTGTGCATAGGTCTGTATGTCGGCACGATAGCCCGCAATCCTTTCTTTCATGGCGGCTATCTGTACCGGGTAATGCTTCACGATATTGTCCTCTAAGCGGTACTTCTGGCTGGTGTGGTTCGCCTTTAACAGCTTTAACTTGGATACCTGAATGTCTAAATCCATCTTTTCCTTTATGTAGGGATTGCCTGTTGCCAGAGCCTTTACTTCCGCATAAGTGAGAGCCGCTTCGTCTATGTCCTCGCAGCTACGCACCGGGGATTTGCTCGTCATAATCTGACCGATGAATTTCTGCTTGTTCTCGATGAGCTGCCACGAGTAGCTGTCGAATGTCCCTTCCGTCACATACCGGAAAATCTTTACTTTGTCATTCATGTTGCCCTGCCTTAAAATCCGCCCTTCCTGCTGTTCGATGTCAGTCGGTCATTTTTTGCGGACAGTTCATACATGCTATCCTTTTCTGTTCTCTGCTCCTGCGTTTGCTCTCGTTTGATTTCTCCCTCCGTATCTTCTTGGCACAAGCAGGACAATACCTTGATGCACCAGAGCCCGGGACATATTCAACGCCGCACACCGTACAATTTTTAGCGGGCATTGCTGCCCACCGTTTTGTAGGTATGATATGTAATTCATCGACAAAGCCGATGAATTTATAGTAAATCTTGATTTCCTGCTTCACTGTTCCGTCTGCCATCTTCTCACGCTCCGAAACAAGTATCTTGTCTATGAGTGCGTTTATAACTGTTGCATCCAGTTCTTTTAAGCCTTGATAATTTCGGATAAGGGCGAGGAAGTCACGGATTCCCCGTGATTTCTCGTAGCTTTCATTAAGAGTTTCCGTCACCTCTTTCAGCCTTGCTTCAATTTCAAGCTGCTCTTTCTGGTATTTCCCCGACATCATCTCAAAATTCCGCTCGGTAATACGCTCCATGACCTTATCCTCGTAGAGAGAGGAAAACAGCCTGTCCAGTTCCGCAAGGCGTTTGTTCAGCTTCTTACGTTCTTTCTCTAATGCTTTCGCCCTGCTCTGGTCTGTTTCCGTGAGCCGCTTTTCTATGGCCCTGACCGCCTTTTCATCATTCACTGCCATATCCGCAAAACAGTTGATGTCGGCAAGAACGGCATTGAATAAATCCCTTGCTTCTATATTGTGGGCACTACACTCGCTTCTTCCGTTTCTTGCATAATTATTACATGAATACTGTACACAGTCGATAATCTCTGGGCGTTTCCTCCTGTGTACGTTCATTGCCCGCAGAGCACATCCGCAGTCCACACACTTGATAACGCCTGCAAAAATATTTACAAATCCTCCCTTGTTCTGTGGAAGCCTACGACTTGTAATAAGCTGTTGGACAATATCAAATTCCTCCTGCGTGACTATTCCCTCATGGGTATTGGGTATCACTTCCCATTCTTCGGGCAGCTTAGAGGGGCGTTTCTTGCTTTTCATATTGGCGGCAATCCGTTTGTAGCCTACAAGATTTCCCGCATATATCGGGCTTCTTAAAATGCTCCTCACGCTGTTCCCACTCCAAATATAGCGTTTGTCCTCGTTCCCCTCAAAATGACGTTCAAAGCCTGTTTCGCCACGCTCCGCCGCATAAGCGGCAGGGCGTAGGATATGCTGTTTATTAAGATGTCTGCAAATTTTGGCAACTCCATTCCCTTTTAATGCAAGGTCGAATATCTCTTTTACAACATGTGCCACTTTATCATCTATCAGCAGATGGTTGTGGTCGGCAGGGTCTTTGATATAGCCATAAGGGGCGGTAGTTCCCATGAATTTCCCCTGTTGAAACCTCGCCCGATATGCCGATTTTATCTTAACAGATATGTCAGCGGCATACATTTCGTTTAAAATGTTGCGGAAAGGCGTGATGTCCATAGCAGATTTATTCAAGGTATCTACGCCGTCATTGACCGCTATATACCTCACGTTATGCTCTGGGAAGAAAACTTCCAGATATAACCCACAATCAAGATAGTTTCTCCCCAGACGGGATAAATCTTTCGTAATCACGCAGTTTATCAGACCGCTTTCAATGTCTTTTATCATATTCTGGAAACTTGGTCTTTGGAAATTTGTACCAGAATAACCATCGTCCACATACGTTTTTGCTATGTGCCATCCCTGCTTTTTCACATAATCCGTGAGGATGGATTTCTGTGTCGCAATG